>Ga0334882_1000026_pt1 | contig 284507 bp, 267 predicted proteins | sample GraSluR1_MG_5_FD_207226 | JGI IMG/M metagenome (GOLD analysis project Ga0334882, IMG submission 207226) | Sludge microbial communities from methane-producing bioreactor in Wageningen University, Netherlands - Granular Sludge_15_04-R1 | ecosystem: Engineered > Bioreactor > Anaerobic >...
TGGTCAGACCCTGGGCCTGCACCGCTTCCTTCATGGCTTCCATGACTTCCTTGCCGCCGGAAGCGATGCCACAGGTCGCCAGAGATACGTTCACGATCACTTTGCCGCTTTTGGCCTGCTCGGCCGCGGCCTGCAGCTCCTGGCGTTTCTTCTGCAGTTCCGCCATGCTCGAAATCTTGGTCATTGCTTTATCTCCCCGTTATTATTCGAAATCCGCAAGCATGCCCTTGACCTGGTCGGTGCTGACATGGGCATAGACCTTTTCACCGATGACCACCGCCGGGGCCAGGGCGCAGGCACCGATGCAGCGCACGCGGTCGACGGAGAACTTGCCGTCCGCGGTGACCTCGCCGACTTCCACGCCGCCCAACTGCAGCAGAATGGCGTCCAGCACCTTGTCCGCACCCTTGACGAAGCAGGCGGTACCCATGCAGACCGAAATGGGGTGCTTGCCCTTGGGGACCATGGTGAAGAAGGTGTAGAAGCTGACCACGCCGAACACGTGCACCACCGGCACGTTCATCGCCTCGGCCACGTATTCCTGCACCTCTTCCGGCAGATAACCGAAAATACTCTGGGCTTTGTGAAGGACCGTTACCAGGTGTCCTTCCTTGGTGGGCAAACTGTCGATGAATTCGTCCAGTTCGCAGTACAGGTTGGCGGGCAACGTGTACTTGCCCATGGTTTGTTGCTGGGTCTTCTGAGCACAACTCGACATACTTCCTCCCCAATAAAAGGTTTGGAACCGCCGGACGTACGGGCAGAATTTGCGCACACGTGCAGAATTTATGCTCGCAAGGGAATCGGGCACAATTCTGCCGCCGCGCCCGGACGCACCTGGGGTTCCGGTTGGCACGACATCAAGCTACAGCACGACCCTCAGCAGTCGCACTGCTCTTCCGAAATTTTCAGTTACGGTCCTACGCTGTGGGGGGTGTTGCGGAAAAAAGGCCGGACCGGGGAGATCGGCCTTTTCTCCTCCTCCAATAACAATGCAAACGTCTTTGCAGACCGTATCCGCGGGTTCCGCGGCGTCCGCAACGGCAGGCACACAGAGCCATCCGCCTAACAAAAACCGGTGGCACCTCGGCAGGCGGTTCATCCTGCAAGGCCGCCTACCGGTCGGTGTTACAGCGTTCTAGCTCGTCCTGTATGCTTCCGCTACCGTCCGCCGAGTGAACCGGCTGAAAACGGCCAGCTATTCGATACCATTTTTACTTCGGCTTTTCAAGTTTTTTCAACGGGGGCAGTTCGAAAAAAAACCCTATTTTATCCGTAAACGGCTCAAGGGAAATAATCGTGGTCCTTTAGTCCATCAGTCCGAAAACGGCCGTTGGCACAAAACCACGTGTCAGCCAAGGGTCCTTCTGGCGGCAGGAGACAGAGTGGCGATGTAGGGCAAGGCCCGAAACCGGTCCGCGTAATCCAGGCCGTAACCGACGAGCCAGTCATCCGGAATGGTAAAGCCGAGATAGTCGACCCGGATTCCCCGGCGGATACTCTGTTCCTTGATCAGCAGGGAACAGGTTTTCAGGGATGCCGGACGGCGGGCGCCCAGCAGGCGGGTCAGATACTCAAGGGTCCGCCCGGTGTCGATGATATCCTCGACAATCAGCACATGCTGAGCCGCGATATCGGAGCGCAGATCCATGATCAGGCGCACCGCACCGCTGGTGGTACTCTGACCGTAGGACGACACGGCGATAAAATCGATGCGACAGGGAATGGTCAACCGCCGCGACAGATCGGCGAGAAACATGTAACAGCCGCGCAGCACCCCCACCAGCAACAGAGAACCCGCCTGCCGATAGTCTTCGGAGATCTGCCCGGCCAGCTCCCGCACCCGGACGGCAATGGCCGCTTCGCTCAGCAATACCTCCAGTGCGGCGTCCATCAGAGCTTCCCTCCCGGTGGATCGAGGAACAGGGGCAGCAGCCTCCCGGCAGCCACGTCGACCAAACCGAGGTCGGTCAACTTGAGCGCCGGAATCACCTCCAAACCCAGAAAGCTGAGGGTCATGAAGGGCCGCTGCAGAGGACATCCAAGAGTACGCGCCGCTGCAATCAATTGGCGACTTTCCGCGGCCACCTGCTCGATGCCCGCCACCGCCATGAGACCGGCCAGGGGCAGGGACAGCAACGCCAACAAGTCCCGTCCGCAGGCCACGGCCAGCCCGCCGCCGGCAGTCACTACCGCCTCCACCGCCGTAGCCATGGACCGGTCATCCATGCCCAGAACCAGCAGGTTGTGATGATCGTGGGCGACACTGCCGGCCAGGGCACCGCGCTGCAGCCCGAAGCCCTGCACCAGGCCAAGCCCGCAACGACCGGATCCCCGGTGGCGCTCGACCACCGCCAGCTTGGCCAGATCCCGGGAGGCATCGGCGAGCACCCGTCCCCCCTGGCAGGTGGGAGGCAGCAGGAGTTTGTCGGTAAGCAACTGACCATCGCGCACCCCGATGACATGAGCCGCTCCGGGCCGCGCGGCAATGGAGAAATCGAGACGCGCCACATCGACATTCATGGTGTTCGGCCAGCCGCCACCCTTCGCCGCCGAAGGGGCCGGAGCCGAGACCAGGGCACCCTCTTCCGCCACCGGAACCCCGTCCTGCCAGACCTGATGCGCCTCGAAGCGGCGCAGGTCATCAACCACCACCAGGTCGGCGCGCCGTCCCGGTGCAATCAACCCCCGATCATCCAGGCGATAATGTTCCGCCGGATTGAGGGTCGCCAACCGCAACGCCGCCACCGGGTTCACTCCCGAGGCCATGGCCAGGCGCAGGACATGGTCCAGGCCTCCTTCCTGCAACAGTTCGTCCGGTTCGCGATCGTCCGTGCACAGGGACAGCCAGCGCTCGTTCCAGGGAGTCATCGCCGGCAGCAGATCCCGCAAGTTTCTGGCGGCGCTGCCCTCGCGCAGGAACAGCCGCAGTCCATGGTGCAGTTTATCCGCGGCTTCGGCCCGGCTGACGGATTCGTGATCGGAGGAAATTCCCGCGGCAATGTAGGCATTGAGGGACGGTCCGGACAGACCGGGACAATGGCCGTCCCGGGGCAGATGTTGAAACAGGTGCAATTCCTTGAGCAAATCGGGGTCGCCGGCCACCACGCCCGGCACATTCATGACCTCGCCCAAGCCGACGACCCCCGGTTCCCTGGCCAATTCCTCCAGGTCGAGATGGGTCAGACAGGCCCCGGAGGTGGCCAGCGACGTGGCCGGTACGCTCGACGGCACGGTGAGCAGAATCTGCAGAGGCACCCCGCGACCCTCTTCCAGCATCAAACGGAGACCGGGGGCGCCGAGCACATTGGCAATTTCATGAGGATTGGCAATCACCGTGGTCACCCCCCGGGGCACCACGGCGCGAGCGTATTCGGCGGGCCTGACCAGACTGCTTTCCAGATGTACATGGGCATCGATGAGTCCGGGACACAGCAGTCGGCCGCCCAGATCGCAGACGCGCCGCCCGCGCAATCCGTGGCCGAGGGCGGCAATTCGGGAACCGGCAAGTGCGACCTCGGCGGCACGAATTTCGCCGGTCAGCACATTGACCAAACGCAGGTTGGTCAATACCACATCGGCTTCCTCGGCACCGCGTGCCACCGCCAGCAAACGGGCCGGGGAGGGATCCCGGGGACCCTTGGGAAGAAGCTCCGAAACAACCATGGCGCCTCCTGTCAGCTCGCTCACTCCGAAGGGGTTACAGAACTACTATACCACCCTCGGTCCCGATGGCCTCCCGCTCCCTGGCACAGGTTCCCAACTTCCCTTTTCCGGTTGCAAAATATCCCGCCACATGCTAGAAGGTGGTCTCTTGTCGGGGCGTAGCGCAGCCTGGTAGCGCACCTGTCTTGGGCACAGGGGGTCGGAGGTTCGAATCCTCTCGCCCCGACCAGTTTAAAGCCCTGCGTCAATCCGGGCGCCAGTAGCTCAGGTGGATAGAGCAACGGCCTTCTAAGCCGTCGGTCGAGGGTTCGAGTCCTTCCTGGCGCGCCAACTTAGTATGTGGGAAAACGCCCTGGGCCGACCACCGGACAGGGCTTTTTCTTTTTTATCCGCTGTCTTCGGAACAACCGCCAAGTTCATGGCATGGAAAGGACAGTCACCGCAGCGGTTCCCCTGCCTTGTTCCGGGCAACCGCCAGCAACGGGAGGTCTTTCATGCGCGACACAGAGCCGAACATGGCTCGCGTCATCCTGATTCTGGGAATCATGGGTTTTTTAGCCAACGGGGACAACTACGCCGTGGCCCCGCTGCTCCTCGACATGTCGCGCGATCTGGGCATCAGCATTTCCGCGACCGCCTTGTCGGTGACCTCCTATATGCTGTGCTTCGGCTTATTTACGGTTTTTGTCGGCCCCCTGGCGGATCGTTACGGCAAAACCCGCATTGTCAATATTGCCGCATTCGGCACGGCTATTTTCAGCGTTTTGAGCGCCTTTTCCCACAACCTCGCCACCCTGGTCATCCTGCGGGCCTGCAATGGGGCCTTCGGATCGGGGATATTCCCCGTATCCCTCGCCTATATCGGCGAAAGCTCCGACAAGTCGTCCCAGCACCAATACCTGGCCAGATTTTTCGGCATGATGTTTCTGGGCGGCGCCACCGCCACGGCCATCGGCGGCGCCATCGCCCATGTGGGATCCTGGCGGGTAGTCTATTTTGTCTACGGCTTTCTGGAATTGATCGTGGCTTGTTTCATGCTCAAGCATCTCAACAAGGCCCCCGGCGTCATCCCTCGCCTGGATTTGAAAGCCATCTACCGGGAAGCCTTCGGAAACCGGGCTCTGATAAAAACCACCGGAACCATTTTCCTCATCGGCTTCAGCGTCTTCGGAACCTTTACCTATTCCGGGAAATACGTCCAGAACATTACCGGGTACAGTATCCTGCAAGTCGGACTGCTGTTATCCTTTTTTGGTTTTGGCACGGTTGTCGGCGGTCGTTACGCAACCCGCCTGAGGTACTACTTCAACCAGCGCTACGTACCCGGTGCCGCCCTGCTCGGCGCCTTCTCCCTGGCCGTTTTTCCGTTGCTGCACTCTCCCGCAGCCATTGCCGCGGCCCTGCTCGGCTTCGGGTTCGCCTTTATTTCCATTCACTCCACCCTGGTCACGACGGCTCAGAGCCTCATGCCGCACATGCGCGGCACGGTCATGTCCCTGGTGTCTTTCAACCTCTTCGGCGGCGGCGCCCTGGGCACCTATGTCAACGGCTTGCTCCTCGACCGTTTCGGCATCCAGTGGCTGTTTGCCGGCGCAACGCTGCTGATGCTGCTGATTCTGCTGATTGCCGTAGCCATCCTCGATTTGAGGGTGAAGGCGCCGGCCCTCACCTAGTGTCCCGTTACAGATCCACATCGCGACCGAAAGCGTGGAACTCATCGATGTTGCTGAATTCTCCCCAGGCCAGAAATTCATTGGGGGCATTGGCGAAACGATAGATGTTTTCCACGATATTGAAATGCTTGCGTTCCTCGTCCGCCACCTGCCGCAACATGGCCTTTACTCCGGCATCCTGCTCCCGTTTGATGGCATCCTCGTAAAAGCGCACCCCCTTGGCTTCGATTTCCATGGCATAGCGGTAGCTCTCCAGATCGTCCTGCAGAACCTCCTGGGCTCCGCCCGCGGCCAGCACCTCGGCAAAGATGTTTTTGGCATTCTCCAGGGCCGTGGAGGGCGGTGACGATTGGGAGGAATCGGCCGCCTGCAAGCGCTGGAAAAGCAGCAGATGCTGGTGTTCGTCGGCCGCCAGTTCGGCAAAAATCCGCCGGATGCCCGGCACCGTGTTGCTTTCGGCCAGTCGCTGATACAGTTGCTCGGCATCCGTTTCCATCTGCATGGCAAAGGCGTAGACGCTCATCAGAGAGCTCCTTTCCGTTCGAAGGTGAAGGGGCGCGGGGTCCGGCCCCGGCATTATCCTGCGCCGGCGAAATGTTCCAACGGGTCCATCAGTCCCGCCACCGTCAGCACTGTCCGCCATTGTTCCGGGGTGACCGGCTGCACGGAGAGACGGTTGCCGCGCCGCAACACGTCCATGGTACCAAGGACCGGATGGCGGCCCAGATCCTCGCGCGTGAGGGGATGCGACAATGCCGTCACGTAGGCCACGTCCACCATGTACCAGATGGGTGAATCCGGTGTCGCCCGGGGATCGAAATGCCGCGAACGCGGATCCAGGGCAGTGTGGTCGGGATACCCGGAACGCACCACCCGGGCCAGGCCGACGATGGCCGGCCGGGAGATGTTGCTGTGGTAAAACAGCACCCCGTCGCCAACCTGAATGTCATCGCGCAACAGGTTGCGCGCCTGATAGTTGCGAACTCCGTCCCAAGCACTGATCCCCTGCGGACTGGTTCGCAGATCATCCAGGGAAAAACAGCCTGGCTCCGACTTCATCAGCCAATAACGACGCCCCATCCCGACCTCCAAACTGTGTCAGGACAGGAGAAAGTCGTTGGCCGCAGCCATCAGCCTTGCCAGTTGATCCTCGCTGCGGCCTTCGCCGTAGATGCGTACCACGGGCTCGGTACCGGATTTCCGCAGGAGCAGCCAGCCGCCGTCATCAAAGAAAAATTTCCAGCCGTCGACCGTGGAGATGCGCCGCACGGCAAAGGCCCCGATGGCCTTTGGTGGCGTCTCCATCTTCTTGGCAAAGGCCTGCTCCAGGGATTCGGTGAGGCGCACATTGCGGCGGCGGCAATAGTAGCTTCCCACTCGGCGATAAAGGTCCTGCAGCAGCACCCGGAGGGGTTTGCCGGTTATGGCCACCATTTCCGCCACCAGCAGACAGGCCAGGATGCCGTCCTTCTCCGGCACATGGCCGGTAATGGTCAGACCGGCGCTTTCCTCACCGCCCAGCAAAATTTTCCCATCGCGAATCAGCTCGCCGATGTATTTGAAGCCGACCGGCGTCTCGATGACCCGCAGCCCATGGAAATCGGCCACGGCATCGAGAAAATGGGAGGTGGCCACCGAACGGGCGGCATCGCCCCTGAGCCGGCGGGTGGTAATCAGATAATCATAAAGCAGGGCGAGAATGTAATTGGGCTCGATGAAGGTGCCGTCGTCATCAACAATGCCGAAGCGGTCGCCGTCACCGTCCGTGGCCAGGCCCAGACCGATTGTCGCATCATTGCGCACCAATTGAATGAAATCATCGATGTACGCGGCGGCCGGCTCGGGCGGAAAACCGCCGAAATAAGGATCCCGGTGATCGTGCATGCAGACCACCCGAGCACCGGCCTTGCGCAGCAGTTCGTCCAGGTAGCCGCGGCCGGTCCCGTAAAGGGGATTGACGGCAATGGTCAGGCCCGATTCAGCGATGGCAACGAGATTGACCATTTTTTCCAGTTCGGCAAAGTAACCCGGCCGTGGATCGATTTCCTGAACAATACCGTTCTGCAGGGCCTCGTCCAAGGGCATTTCCTTGAAGCAGATTTCTCCGAGCAACGCGTTGGCCCGCTCTTCAATGTCGTTGGTGTCTTCCGGCAGCGCCGGTCCGCCCCAATGGGAGGAAAATTTCATGCCGTTATAGTCATGGGGATTGTGACTGGCGGTGAAATTGATGGCCCCGGCCGCGCCGCGCCGCAACACCTCCAGAGCAATGACCGGGGTCGGTGTATCCCGGTTGCAAAGAAAAGCAGGAATACCATCGCCGGCCAGCACACACGCGGTTTCACGTGCGAAACGCTCTCCCATGAAACGACTGTCGTGACCGATGACCACACCTTGGTGATGCTGTCCCCGGGCGCGCAGGTGATCGGCAATGGCCTGGGTGACCACACGAACATTGTCCAGGGTGAAATCCTCGCAAAAAATCCCTCGCCAACCGGAGGTGCCAAACTTGATACGAGACATTAACATTTCCTCCACTAAAAACTGAATTTAAACACCATTTTCCCTTTGGATAACTGCTCCAATTCTGGCCGATTCAAAGTTTTTACCCGACTCATCACCCCTCAAGAATAGCATGAAAACCGTGGCGCGTTACAGCATGCCCCGGTTCTTCCGTCGATCCAAAAAAGGACAACCTCACTCCTCCTCCGCCTCCGGCCACAGTTCGGGGGCCAGGTAATTCTCCAGATGCTGCACATAGGGGCAATCCCCAGGCAAAACTCCCAAAGCCAGCACCGCCTCCGTCAAGGGTGCGCAATCCGGACGCAACGCATGCCGCCGTTCATACACCATGCATTGCCGGGTCCGCGGATCCAGAAATTCGCAGGGAACATCGGTGTAATAGATGCGACCTTCAAACTCCAGTTTTTCGAAACAGCAACGCCCGCAACGCCGACAACGTCCTTCCCAATCCGCACTGCCCGCAATGGACCGGCCTTTCACAGCATGCATCTTCGCCCTGTTCTCCGCCGTTCTTCGAACCGAACCTGAAATTATCGATTGACAAAATTTGACGGGTTGTTAAATAATGACGGTCTTTTGAACCCCCCAAAAATACCGCACCTACAAGGAGGACATACAGCTCATGAAGTGTGAAACTGTACAACCCGGCACCGAGTGTACTTTCTGGACCAAGCGCGGCTGCATCTTCGAAGGCAACTCCTGCCAGCTCGTCATTGAAGAATGTCAGGGCTGCGACCGGGTGGTGGAGAGTGCCATCGGTCAGGTCTGCTCCGCCTACCCCGCTCCGCAGCGCAAATGGGCTCAGGGCCTGTGCAACCTGGCGACCCATAAGAAGATCGATATCAAGAGCGCCGAGCAGAAGGTCAACCCTCTCAAGGCTTCGAAAAAGGCATCCGGCGGCAAGAAGAAGTAACCCTTATCGACCGTCCTGCATTGTCGGGGCAGACCTTCGGGTCTGCCCCGTTGTTTTTTCCCGCCTCAGCCTTCTTCCTTGAGCCCGGCTACTACCGCCGCGACTTCTTCGCGCAGTTGGCGGGCTTCTTCGCTCTGCTCCAGCTTCAGAAACGCCTGATAATGGCCCAGGGCCGCCTGGGGCTGTTCCTGGTCCAGCAGCAGATTGCCCAACAACAGATGCGCCTCGGCGAAATCCCGGTCCAGGCGCAGCGCCTCGCGACAGGCCTCCTCGGCCGCCGACGTTTCGCCCAGGGCATCATAAAGCTCCGCCAGATTGAGATGAATCTGCGGTTCCTGGTCATCCTCACGCAGGGCTTTTTGAAACACCTGCAAGGCCTCCGACAGCCGGTCGACCGCCACCAAGGCCTCGCCCAGGCAATTCAGGGCAAAGGCCGAATGCGCATCCAGGGCCAGGGCCCGTTCATAGCATGCGATGGCTTCGGTCAGTTCGCCGTCGCTAAAACGCACCAACCCCATGCGCAGCCACGCCTCATGGGCTTCTTCCGGGGCCTCCAGCAAGCGGTTATAGACGGCCAGCGCTTCCTTGCCGCGGCGGGCTTCGAACAACAGATCGCCCAAAGCGAACAGACTATCCGCATGCTGCGGATCCAGGTCCAAGGCCTGCCTCAAGGCAACCTCCGCCTCGGCCAAGCGACCGCTTTCGGCCAGGGCTTCACCCAGGCCGAAGTGAACATCGGCATCTGCGGCCCCGGCCTGCAGGGCGGCCCGGTAGTAATGGACGGCGGCCGTCCAGTCCCCGGCTTCGGCCGCCAGTTCTGCCTTGTGCAGCCAATTCCGCAAGTCTTCGCCTCCCATATGCCCCCCTAAGTCCTTTGCCTGTCAGGCTTATTTAAGGTAATCCTGCTGCACCCGGCCCAGAAAACAAACCCCTGCCAGGGTCTCTGAAAACCCTGGCAGGGGTCTTGAAACAGCCGTACATGACTTTTGTCGGTCGACTTGCTGCGGGAACGGTGCGCGCAGCCTCCCTCAGTCACTCATACACGCCTTCACAGACCGGTTCGGACAAATCGTCAGTCGCGGCCACCATGCAGACGGAAGGATCCGTCCGCCGAGGTTATGGAAGAGATGGCGTGCTTGTAAAGCAGCAGGTCCCCCCGGCTTTCGATGAGGACGCAAAAACTGTCGAAGGATTTGATGTAGCCCTCAAGTTTATCGCCCGACATCATGATGATGTTCACCCGCACGCGCTCTTTACGGGCCTGGTTAAGGTACTGATCCTGGATGTTGAACGGGGTTTTGGACATGGCCTCTCCTGTTTACGAGACATTGAAAAACTGCTCAATTAATGTCATTACCTTAGCAAACTCTCCCAAGGAATCAAGCCAAATTATTGATTTAACTTTGCCGAACCAGGTCATCTGCCGCTTGGCATAGCGCCGGGTCGCCATCTGCACCGCATCTCGAGCCTCCTGCAGGGAGGCATGTCCCTGCAGATAGTGGATGCATTCTCGATAGCCGATGGTCTGCAGGGCCTTGCTGCCCGGCGCATAACCGGCGGCCAGCAGAGCCTGCACTTCCTCCACCAGCCCCGCCTCGAACATCCGGCAGGTGCGCGCATCGATGCGCTCGTAGAGCTCGTTGCGCGACCGGCGCACGCCGATAAAAAGGGCCCGTAGAGATGTGCGGGCGCGGGCATGTTGGGCCTGCAAGTCGGACAGGCGACGACCGCTGAGGTGCTGAACTTCGAGGCCGCGCAGAATGCGCACCCGATCGCGGGGCGCCAAGCGGGCGGCCAGTGCCGGATCGACGGCCGCCAGACGGCGATGCAGGGCCCCTTCCCCCTCCCGCTCCTCCAAGGCCAGCATTTCGCGCCGAAAAACGTCGTCCCGGCCGGGAACATCGGCCAATCCATCCACCAGGGACTGAATATAGAGGCCGGTGCCGCCGACCACCAGGGGCAAACGTCCGGCACCGGCCATGCCGGTCAGGGCCGCCCTGCCCAAGCGGCAGAAATCCGCCGCACTGAATGCCTCATCGGGCGTGACCACGTCGATGAGGTGATGCGGCACCCGCGCCCGTTCCTCCGGAGAGGGTTTGGCGGTGCCGATATCCATGCCGAGATAGACTTGGCGGGAGTCGGCGGAAATGATTTCCACCGGCAAGCGTTCGGCAAGGTCCATGGCCAGGGCCGTCTTGCCGCTGGCCGTGGGTCCGCACAGCACCACCAGCGGCGGCTGTCTCTTCCGGTCCGGTATCAGATCCATCACCCGCGCTGGAAAAGCCGCTCCACCTCGGCCAGTTGCCAGCACACGGTGATGGGCCGCCCATGGGGACATTGCCGGTTATACGGCACTTGGTCCAATTGGTCCAGCAAGGCCCGCATCTCTGCCGGAGTCAGACTTTGATTGGCGCGCACCATGCCATGGCAGGCCATTTTCAACAACAATTTTTCCACCTGTCGGTCAACTTGGCGGGTCACGCCGAATTCGGCCAAATCGTCCATCAGATCCCGCAGCAGCGGCTCCGCAGCCACATTCTGCAACAGTGCCGGAACACTCTTGAGGGCAAAGGAACGGCCGCCAAAAGGCTCCAGTTCAAAGGCCAGGCGGCCCAGCAGATCGCGGTACTCGGAGATCAACTGCGCGTGCCGAAAATCAAATTCCAGCACCAGGGGAAACAGCAGCAACTGCCGCTCCAGGGTTCCCAGCCGGTACTGAGCGCAGAGCTTCTCGAAGCCGATGCGCTCATGGGCGGCATGCTGATCGACCAACACCAGGTCATCTCCGGCCTGGCAGACCAGGTAGCTGCCCCGAAACTGCCCCAGGATGGTCATGCTCCCATAGCCGTTGGGCTCGGGCGTCGGATTCTCGGCGGCGGGAGGCGCAAACAGGGTCGCGACCTGCTCAGGCGGTGTGGCCTGGTGGACTTCGTGGACTTTGTGGACAGGGTCAGGCGCCGGCTGCGGGCCCGCTTTGGTCAGGTAGGCGGCATGCGGATCGCGAATTTTCGAGGGGACTTCCCCTGTGGGAACGGCCTGGGCCTGGCGGGTGGCAACTTCCTGAGGGGCTAAGGCCGGTTGCCGGGTCGCTGCCGCCGCCGGCCGCGCCAAGGTCTCGCGTACCGCGGCCACGATCAGGTCGTGCACCTGGCTTTGCTCCCGGAAGCGGACCTCCTGTTTGGTGGGATGCACATTGACATCAACCAGGTCGGCCGGGAGCTCCAGGAACAAAACCGCCAGGGGGTAGCGCCCCTTGGGCAACAGGTGACGATAGCCTTCCGCCACGGCGTGCTGCACCACGCGGTCGCGGATGAAACGGCCGTTGATGTAGCTGAACATGCCGCTGTTGGTGCTCCGATGCAGCTCCGGTCGCGACAGCAGCCCATGCAGACGCCAGGGGGCTTCAGGGAATTCCCGCAGGGGCACCAGTCCTCGCAGAATATCCCGACCGAGCAATTCGCCGATGCGCTCCGCAAGACCGTTCTGGCGGTTGACCTCCCACAGCAGTCGGGCGTTGTGGGTCAGGCGGACATGTACCCCGGGACTGGCCAGGGCCAGTCGGGTCAGGGCCTCGCTGAGGTGGCCCAGCTCGGTTTCATCCCGGCGCAGGAACTTGCGTCGCGCCGGAACGTTGAAAAACAGGTTGCGGACTTCGATGACCGTTCCGACGGGCATGCCGACGGCGCCGGCACGCAGCACGCGCCCCCCCTCGGTGACGATCTCCCAACCCTCCAGACTGTCCGTCCCACGGGTCCGCAACGCCATGCGGGAGACGGCGGCGATGGAGGGCAGCGCCTCGCCGCGAAACCCCAGGGTCTGCAAGCGGAACAGATCCTGTTCGCTACGGATCTTGCTGGTGGCGTGGCGTTCCAGGCAGAGAAAGGCATCGTCGCGGTTCATGCCGTGACCGTTGTCGGTAATGCGCAGCAACCGCTTGCCGCCCTGCTCGATCTCGACCAGGATCCGATCGGCGCCGGCATCCAGCGCGTTTTCAACCAGTTCCTTGAGAACCGATGCCGGTCGCTCAACGACCTCGCCGGCGGCAATCTGGTTGCACAGGGTTTCCGGCAATATCTGTATCTTCTGATTCACAACGAACCTGTATGGGCGGCGACGAAGGGCCTCGGGGGAGTTAGCGAAAGCGGTCGGTTACAAACGATTTTCGAGGGAATCGAGCATTTCATCGATATCGTCAAAGTCTTCCTCGGCACGTTCGGACACGAAATGGCTGCTCGCCGGATGCGGCAAAAGCCCCAGGTCGCCGGCCACGCTGTGGACGATCTGCTTGTCGACCCGGTCGTGCTTGCGCAAAAAGGCTTCGAACAGGCAGTTATCGCAGATGGTATTGATCAAGCGGGGCACACCGCCCGAAAAGGTATGAATATCGGGGATGATATCGATGGGAATAATGGGATAGGTGGCGCCGGCAATCTGCAGGCGGTGCTGGATATAGGATTCGGTAATGTCGCAGGTCAGGGAACGCAGCCGGTATTTGACCGCCACCCGCTGCGCCAGGGGCTCGTCCAGGCGCAGGCAGTCCTCGACCTCGGGCAGACCGAAAAATACCATGTTCAGCAGTTTCTTGCCGGGAATCTCCAGGTTCAGCAGACCCCGGAACTCCTCCATCAACGCCCGGGTCTGCAGCATCTGGGCTTCATCGATGAGCACCACCGCCTTGCGTCCCGATTCGTCGATTTCCAACAGCCGATCGAACAGTTGCTTGAGCAGGGTGAGGCGATCCGGAGCCGGATTATCGACCCCGAGTTGCAGGGAGATGCGGGTCAGAATCCATTCCGGCGTCACCCCGGAATGAACCATGACCAGCAAGGAAGACTGGTAACGATCCTCAGTCAGGCAATCGAGCATGCGCCGCGCCAGGGTGGTTTTGCCCGTGCCGACGCCCCCCACCACCACCGCCAGCCCCTTGCTGGAATCAACGGCGTACATGGTGCGCAGCAAGGCTTGCTGGTGCTGCTCGCTGTTGTAATAGAAGCGCGCGTCCGGCGCATTGGAAAAGGGTTCCCGCTCCAACTGAAAATGCTCAATATAGCTCATGGATTGCGCTCCCCGAAAAACATTCCATTACAGAAAGGTCACCCGACTCTGGCCCGGGCCCTGACCGGAGCCGCCGGGCTCATCCCCATCCAGTCCCAGCTGCCGACGCAACTGGCGAACCTGTTCGGAGGCTTCACGGAAAAACGGATCGACATCGGCAACGCGCTGGAAGCTTTCCAAGGCATCCAGGGGCCGGCTCCAGGCCACGTAGAGCAATCCCAGTTCGAAATACAGGTTAAGCCGCTCCTGATCCTTGAGACGATCGTGATCGAGGCCCTGCCGAAACAGGTCCGCGGCACCGGCAAAGTTGCCCCGGGCGGCCAGGCACAGGGATTTTAACGTTAACGCGTCGATGTGCCGGCTGGGATGAGCCATGGATTTATCGAATTCCTCGATGGCTTCGTCCAGCAGTCCCATCTCCTTGTAGGCAATACCCAGATTGAAATGGCTTTCGATATCGTCCGGCGCCACGGCATCGGCCAGCCCTTTTTTGAAAGCCGACAGACTGCCGTCCAGCCGCGAGCGCTCCTTATCTCCCAGGCCGCCCAGGTCAACGCCGACCGGAGCAGGTTGGGCCGACCGGGTACCGGTCGCTCTGGCGGGAGCCGCCTGCTGCTTGCGCTTCCGGACCCCGGCCAACAGATCGAGGGCGTCCTGAAAATCGGGCTGCCGATTCAGAATTTCGCCGCACTTGCGCTCCGCGTCGTCCAGGAAACCCTGCTGCAGATAGAATTCGGCTTCCTCCAGTTCGCCGCTGAGGTCGGCGCCCCCCCGGCTGTCCTCGTCGAGATCCAGCAGATCGTTCTCCAGCACGGCGCCGAGTTCCCGCTCCAAATCGGCCAGTTCGTCCCGGTAGGGAGCTGCTGCCGCATCCCGCTCCGGAGTGGCGGGAGGCAGGTCCCCGTCCAGGTCCAATTCGATTTCCATTTCGAAATCATTCGCAGCCGGACCTGCCGTCGCGGCACTTCCCCACTCCATCCCATCCGCGGATTTGGGGAAATCCTCGTCGTGCATCCCTGCACCCGGAAATTCGTCGAATTCCGTCGCGCCCAGCCAGGTCTCGGCAGGATCTGCCGCCGCCTCAGGACGCACCGCAGGGCCCGACTCCGCACCAAAATCAACCAGATGGTTGAACTCTTCGGTTCCCGACTCCTCGGCCAGGGCCCCCACCGTATCGGCCGGCCCGGCGTCGCCGTCGGATATGAGCTCAAACAATTTGGCGCCTTCCCCGGTGTGCTCGTAAATCTCCCGGAGACCGGCCTGAACCTGCTGATTGCCGGGCAGGGCTTTATGCAGGGTTTCATAGAGAGACTTCAGGTCCGCGCCTTTGCCGGCCCGGAGCAAGCTGTCGCGCCAGGTTTCCAGGCAACCCAGAATCTCGTCGAAGGTTCCAGCCTGCAACCCGGCCCGGGCAAACCCCAACTGCCACTCCGGATTTTCCTCCTCTTGAGCCAGCAACCGCCGGAAGCAATCCTTTTCCGCGGCATAATCCTGTCGCGCTCCGTGGGCTTGGGCCAACAGGACCAGCACCTGCGGCTGGCCGGGATCGGCGGCCGCCAGGCCGGACAATACGGCCTTGGCCTGCGCCTCACCGTCAGCCGCCAGCAGCGTTTTGGCCAGGGCCAAAAGCAGGGCGGTATCGGACAGGTGATGCGCTTCCAGGAGCGACTGGATCTTATGCGCCGCCGGCAAGTCCCGGTTGCGTTCCATGACCGCCAAGGCATCCAGGATCTCCTGCCGGCCGCGCTCCTGCAGTCCCTGGCGCAGACAGCCCTCGCAGATGCGCAGGCGCAGGTTGCTGTTCTGCCCGTCCAGGGCTTTCATTCGCTCCAGAACATCGAGGAATTCCGGAACCTTCCCCTCCTGCTCGAGGAGGTCGGCCAGCCGCCGGTACTCGGTCAGGGCATTGCCCAGCAAACCCTGCTTTTCGTTGAGGGTGGCCAGATGCCGGTAAACCACCAGCTGCCCCGGGGCGATCTTTTGCATCTGCTTGTAAACGGCGATGGCCTTGAGGAAAAAGCCGTTCCCGGTGTAATGTTGCGCCACCAGGTCAAAGGCCGCATAAGCCTCGTCCGACATGCCGGCCCGAGTGTACAACTCGGCCAGGCGCTGCCGACTGCGAATATCCTTGGGATCGAACTCCAGAACCTTCTGATAGTCCTTGATGGCTTTCGCCACCTGGCCTTTTTGCAGATTTTTCTGGGCCGACAACAGAAATTTTTCTTTTTTTTGCAGCAAAGCGGGCCACCCATCGCCTGAAAGAGTTAAATGCGCTACGAATGTTAAACCAGAGCCTGCTCGACTGTCAAGCAAACGACGGTATACAATCTGCCGAAATACCCGTTCTGCAAAGAAAAACCCCGCCGTCCGGTGATTTCATGAAGACTTCTTCCGCATCCCGCCGCCCACCTGGAAAATCTGTCATAATTTTGACCACCCGAGCCTCTCAGCGACGCTTCCCCAACCCGCGGCGGCCAAAAACACGCTTCATTCACAGCCGGCAACCATCAGAGACGCTTCAGACGCGCCACCTCTTCGCGGGTCAGATGACGATACTGCCCCGGCGCCAGGGTACCCAATTCGAGAAAGGCCAACCGGATGCGTTTCAACCGGCTGACCGGGTAGCCAACCGCCTCGCACATGCGCCGCACCTGGCGATTGCGCCCCTCGTGAATGGTCAACTCCAGCCAGGTGTGGCTGTCCGAACCGCGCACGCCCGCGACACGGGCCGGTGCGGTGATGCCATCTTCAAGCATGACACCCGTTTCCAGGGTCCGCTGCGCCTCCCTGGTCAGGCGGCCGCGTACCCGCACCAGGTAGGTTTTGGTCACCTCATGCCGGGGATGGGTCAATCGCCAGGCCAGTTTTCCGTCGTTGGTGAGCAGCAGCAAGCCCTCGGTGGTCAGATCCAGGCGACCGACGGGGAACAAGCGGGCCGGCACGTCGCGCAGCAGTTCCGTGACCACGGGGCGCCCTCGAGGATCGCGCAGGGTGGTGACGTAACCTGCCGGCTTGTTCAAAAGCACGTAGACCGGGGTTTCTTCAAGCCTAAGCGGGCGGCCGTCGACCGCAACATGATCGCGGTCCGGATCGGCCTGTTCGCCCAACTGGACAATCCGGCCGTTGACCGTGACCCGGCCCTGCTCAATCCATTTTTCGGCTTCCCGGCGGGAAGCCAACCCCGCCAGGGCGATCAATTTCTGTACCCGTTGCTTCATCCCTGACTCTTCCCGTCCTGATCTGCAAAGGCCTCGCCGGCTGCCGTCGACAAGGACTCCACCGCCTCCAGCAAATCCGGGGGCAATTCGTTGAACTCCGGCAGGGACGGCAACTCGGCCAGGCTCCGCAAACCGAAAAATTCCAGAAACTCCGGACCGGTTCCATATAACACCGGCCGTCCGGGAAGATCCTTGCGGCCGACCATGCGTACCAGATGCCGATCGAGCAGGGTCTTCATGACCGCGCCGGAATCGACACCACGCAGATAATCCACATCGGCGCGGGTAACCGGCTGCCGATAGGCAATGATCGCCAAGGTCTCCAAAGCAGCGCGGGACAACCGCACCGGCCGACTGTGATGCAGGCGGCGGATGTATTCGGCATGCTCGGGCCGGGTGCGCAATTGGTAACCTTCGGCCAGTTCCTGCAGCACAAAACCCCGCCGCGTCTGGCGATACTCTTCGGCCAGCAGTTCCACCACGGCGCTGACCCGCGCCGGCGGCAGATCCGGATGAAGGGCGGCCGCCAATTGCCCGGCCCGCACCGGGCCCGGGGCGGCGAACAACAAAGCTTCGATGAGGGTCTTGAGTTCAGCAGTATCCAAAAGCTTCATCCACGGGAATCGCCGCGGCCGCCGGCCGTTGTTCCACGGCGTGCAGCCAGATGGCGGCGTGATGCTGACCCTGCAGTATTCGCACCAGTCCCAACTTGGCCAGTTCCAATACCGCCAGAAAGGTGACGATCAGCAGTTCCCGATCACAACCCAGGCCCACGACATCGAGAAACGGCAGCTGCGGTCGCCGACTCAGCAGTTCGAGAACCTGGCGGGCCCGCTCGGCAACGGACAGCCGTTCTCGAGCCACTTCATGCACCGGCGGCGGGGGCGGTTCCTGCAACAGGCGCCGCAAGGCTTCGACCAGTTCGAACAGGGGCACCGGTTGCAATTCGCCGTCGTCATTACCGGCCATGGCCTCATCGGCAATCTGACGCACAAAGACATCGCGGCCCAGCAGGGGCAGCCGTTCCAGACTTTGCGCCGCTTCCTTGTATTTCTGGTACTCCAGGAGGCGATGCACCAGTTCCTCGCGCGGGTCGACTTCCTCCTCATCGTTGTCCGCTGCTTCGCGCGACGGCAGCAGCAGCCTGGATTTGATATGCAGCAGGGTCGATGCCATTACCAGAAATTCGCCGGCGATTTCCAGGTTGAGGCTTTTCATGGTATCCAGGGCGGCGAGATACTGGGCCGTGATTTCGGCGATGGGAATATCGTAGATGTCCATCTCATGCTGCTTGATGAGATGCAGCAGCAAATCGAGGGGACCCTTGAAGTTTTCCAGATCGATGTGGTAGGCCATGGTCAGGGCCGCAGCAGCAGGCTGAAGGTTCTTTCCACCACGGGCCATTGCGGACCGGCCAACCAGGCGGTCAGCATGCCCGCCACGGGCAGCAGCACCTGCCGCCAGATGGGGGTGAAGAATAGTACCAGGATCACCAGCATGAAACCGAAGGGCTCGACGCGGGCCAGCAGCGCGGCGGCCCGCTCCGGCAGCAGGCCGGCCAGCACCCGGCCGCCGTCCAGCGGCGGCAGCGGCAGCAGGTTGACCAGCGCCAGAATCAAATTAATGTAAAGGGCGAAAGCCACCATCAGGGTCAAGGGTTCCAGCACCGGCGCCAGCAGTCCGCCGGCCGGCAACGCCACGGCCCAAAGTCCCAGGCCGCGCAGCAGACCGGCGGCCAGCACGGCCAGCAGCAGATTGGTGGCCGGGCCGCTGAAAGCCACCCAGGCCATGTCCCGGCGCGGATGCCGCAGGTTGCCGACGCTGACCGGCACCGGCCTGGCCCAGCCGAAACCGACCAGCAACAACATCAGCAAACCGATGGGATCGATATGCTTGAGGGGATTCAAGGTCAATCTCCCCAGCAACCGGGCAGTGGGATCGCCGAAACGGTCGGCCGTCCAGCCGTGGGCCACCTCGTGCAGGACCACGGCCAGCAATCCCGGCACCAGCATGATCGAAAGCTTGAGCAGAGTTTGTTCCATCGCATCTCCAGGAGCCCCCTCCGGGTCTCTCTCCCACCTTGTAACAGAGGGGTGGCGGGAATGTCAAAACCTACCTGGCTGTCACGCCTTAGCCGCGGAAGGCAGAAAACGCTTGCGCACCAACGCCACTTCATCCTCGCGGGTCACCACCCGGCCCTCCAGGCGGGCATGCAGCAAAGCCCGGAAAATCTCCTTATAAACGGGGCCGGGCCGAACCCCGAGGTCCTGCAGGTCCCGGCCGCCGAGCAGGCAGGCGGTATCCCGCAACCGGGTGATGAAGTGGCTGATCAGACGCCGGCAGGCCTCATTGTCGGTAATGGCCATGGCATAGAGCAGCAATTCGATGGGCAGGTCGTGAAACCATTCGTAGAGTTGCACCGCTCCCGGCGGTCGATTTTTCGCCTGGCGCCATTCCAGGCCCTGCAGGTGGTCCTGAACCGCCCGGCGTTGTTCCAGGAGCAGGGTCCGATAGCGGTCCGGCACCACCAACCGGTCTACAACCACCGAGACCTCCTCCGGCGTCATCTCCCCCAGCAGACATAGCAGCAGCACCTGCCCGCGCTGGCAGCCCTCTCCGGTATACAGCAACTCGTACCAGTCCACGGCCCGTTTGCCCGCTTCGAGCAATTCCCGGGTTTCGGCACTCAACGCCAGCCCGGGGTGAATGGCCTTGAGCAATCCCAGTTCATCGAGACGCCGTACCGCCGGCAGGGGATCGTTCTCCCTGAAAATCAGCATCAGCTCGTTGAAGATGCGCGGCCCGCTGATCTTTTCCAGAAACCCCATGCGCACCGCGCTGCGCAGCAGATGTTCCGAATGGCCGCCGATCTGAAAACCCAGCCGCTGCTCGAAGCGCACGGCCCGAAACATGCGGGTCGGATCCTCGACAAAGCTGAGGTTGTGCAGCACCCGGATGGCCCGTTCCTGCAGATCGCGCAGGCCGCCGAAATAATCCAGCAGTTCGCCGAAGTGCTTCCCGTTGAGAGCCACGGCCAAGGTGTTGATGGTGAAGTCCCGCCGATACAGATCCAGCTTGATGCTGGCATGTTCCACCATGGGCAGGGCCCCGGGCTGCAAATAGTACTCGGTACGGGCCGAGGCCACGTCGATCTTCAGGCCGTCGGGAAAGATCATCACGGCGGTGCCGAACTTCCGGTGGGCTCGAACCCGGCATTCGGAGCTGGCTGCATATCTCTCGGCAAAAGCGATGCCGTCCCCTTCGACCACCAGATCGAGGTCCAGATTTTCCTGGCGCAGGAGCAGATCGCGCACGAAACCGCCGACCAGAAAAATATGGACCTGCAATTCATCGGCGATCGCCCCGAGCCGCCCCAGAATCTGCTGTAATTCCAACGGCAACTGGTTCTTCAGCAGGTGCAGCACGTCGCGCTTGCGCAGCGCCAGGCCGTTGCCGGACATTTCGGCGCGCCGGGCCGCGGCACCGTACACCATGTAGCGCAGCAGGTCGGTGCGGGTCAGGGCGCCGACCAGCCGCCCGTCTTCCAGCACCGGAACAAACCGCTGATGCCGTTCAACGATGAGATCCTGTACTTCGGCCAGAGAGGTCTGGGGTCTCACGGCGGCAAAGTCGGTGCTCATGTATTCTTCCACCAACATGCCGCTCAGACGGTGGTGGGCGGCCTTTTCCGCCACCTGACGGGTGATGACGCCCACCACCCGGTCGCCATCCATAACCGGCACGGCGTTGATGTTGTAGCGGGTCAGAATGGCCCGAACCTCCTCGATGGTCGCCGACCGCGGCACGGTCTTGACCGGCGAGAACATCAGGTGCCGGGCTTCCCAGTGCGGGTTGACCAGCCGCCGCAGCACCACCGGCAACTCGTCCAGCACCTGAACCAGGGTCATCCTGCGTACCGAGGCCGAGGCGGCAAAGCCGTGACCGCCGCCGCCGAACTCGCCCAGGATCTCGCCGACATGAACTTCCGGCAAACGGGAACGGCCCACCATGAAAATGCGGTCGGCCATGCGCACCGCCACGATCAGGGCATCCAATCCTTCCATGTCTTTGATCTTATGCGCCAGAATCGCCAGATCGCCGACGAAATAGTCGATGGAGGCATGGGCGATATGGACATCGATGCCGTTGACATTCAGGGCCGTCAGGGACTTGAGCAGTTCATGCAGCAGACCCACCTGATCGGAGGTGAGCTCCTGGACCAGAAAATCCGCCACCGTATTAAGGTTTCCGCCGTTTTCGACCAGAAAGGCCGCCGCCTCGAAGTCGTGCACCGTGGTCGAACCGGAAAGGAGCTTGCCCGTATCCTCATAAAGACCCAGCAGCATCATGGTCGCTTCGTCGGGGGTCGGCACGATGTTCCGTTCCCGGAACAGTTGGACGAACAGGGTCACCGTGGCGCCCACCGGGCGCACCACCTCGACGGTCCCGTGCAGGGCGCCGGGCTTGTTGGGATGGTGATCGAAAATGTGCAGTTCGACGTCGGGACGCAAGGCCACCTCGCCGAAGGGTCCGATGCGATCCGCCTGACAGACATCAACCAGGATCAGCCGGCGAATCGCTTCCAGATCGATTTCACGCAGACGCTTGAACTCGTAGGCGTAGAAAGCGCTCTGCAGAAAAAATTCCCGCAGGCTGCGCTCCTGGGCGCCCGGAAACACCATGACGGCATCGGGATACAACCGGCGCGCCGCAATCATCGCCCCAAGGCAGTCGAAATCGGCGTTGATGTGAGTGGTGATGACGTCCATTCCCGAGAACCAGTCCAAAGGCTGAAGGCTGAAGGCTGAAGTAAAATCTGTTTGAGTCAAAACCCTGTGCAGGGCTGGATAAAGTATAATCGAACCTCAGGTTTGTTTTTGTGCCCTTGCTTCAGCCTTCGGACTTCAGCCTTCAGCCTGCTTCATCTTTCAGTCTTCAGTCTTCAAACTGCCTATCACCTGGTTGATATCGGTAACGCCCTGCTCCCGGCAGTATTTTTCCAGACCGGCGATGATGGCCGGCATGGCGCCGGGGTCGACGAAATTGGCGGTTCCGACCTGAACGGCGCGGGCTCCGGCAATGAGAAACTCCAGGGCATCCTCGGCCCGCATGATGCCGCCGACGCCGATGACCGGCACCTTTACGGTCCGCACCACCTGGTAAACCATGCGCACTGCCAGGGGCCGGATGGCCGGTCCGGACAGACCGCCGGTGAGATTGGCCAGGCGGGGCCGTCGGGTGCGGATGTCCACCGCCATGCCGGTCAGGGTGTTGATGCAACTGATGGCATCGGCCCCGGCTTCTTCCACCGCACGCGCCATGACCGCAATGTCGGTGACGTTGGGAGTCAGCTTGACGATCAGCGGTTGCCGAAGGTGCCTGCGGACCAGGGCCACCACCTCGGCGGCGGCGTCGGGATCGGTGCCGAATACGATACCGCCGGCCTTGACGTTGGGGCAGGAGATATTCAACTCGGCGGCGGCCACCTCCGGCAGGTCCGCCAGGCGCCGCGCCATTTCGCCATATTCGTCCAGGGTGTTGCCGAAGAAGTTGACAATCACCGGGGTATGAAACTGGCGCAGAAAGGGCATCTTGTCCCGCATGAAGGCATCGATGCCGACATTCTGCAAACCGATGGCATTGAGCATGCCGCTGGTCGTTTCGGCGATGCGCGGCGTGGGATTGCCGGCCTTGGGGCGCAGGGACAGGCCCTTGGTGATAATGGCACCAAGCTCATCAAGGTTGAAAAATGGCGCGTATTCCTCGCCGTAACCGAACGTACCGGACGCCGGCATGACCGGGTTCTTCAGGTGCAATCCGGCAATCTCCACCGCCAGAGAAGGGCCCGCCGCACGGGTTTGCTGTGCCCTATTCATGGTTCCTCCTCGTTGCAACCACAGACATCCCGGGGTTCTTCCAACTTGTGCCAAAGCAGTTGCCCGGCCCGAAATACCGGACCCTCCTTGCAGGTACAGAGATATTGGGGATTCTGTTCCGTGTGCTCGGCTCCGGCAACGACACAGCCGAGACAGGCGCCGACCCCGCAGGCCATGTAAGCTTCCAGGGATACCTGCAGGGGCACGTCGCGCGCTGCGCAGATCCCGTGTACCGCACGCAGCATGGCCGTCGGACCGCAGGCATAAACCGCCGCCTGTGGCAGGCGCTCCAGTTGCCGCACCAAAACTTCGGTCACCAGGCCGGCCTCGCCCAGGGAGCCGTCGTCCGTGGAGACATAGGTTTCGACGCCGAGGCGTTCGAATTCCGTCACCGCCAGAATGTCGTCCCGACAGCGCCCCCCCATGAGCAGACGCACCCGGCCTCTTTTGACCAGTTGGGCGGCCAGCATGAACAGGGGCACCAGGCCGATGCCGCCGCCGACCAGGATCTGCTCCGGGGCGTCCAACAGTTCAAACCCTTTGCCAAGGGGCCCGAGGATTTCGACCCCGTCGCCCTGATGCAGGTCTTTCATCAAGGTCGTGCCGCTGCCGACCACCTTATAGAGAATTTCGACATATTCCTTGGGTGGCAGGCCTTGGCAATCGGCCGGCAGCCAGCCGGTGCGGAAGATGCCGAAGGGCCGCCGCAACAGAGGCTCCATGCCGTCGAGCACCCGCAGCATGAGGAATTGACCGGGCCGGGCCGACGTGACGAAACCCGGCGCCAGGATACGCATGCGGAAATAACCGGGCGCGACTTCCTGGTTGGACAAAATCGTGGTCTTCAGATTGGTCATCAGCAAATCCTGTTCCATCAAGATATGGTCCGGCCCCCTTCAACAGCCGGAATCGGCCGTTCGCCCGAGGCGGGACAGGCACCCTGCCATGACCAGGGCATCCTCGCCGTCGGCATAATAGCCGGCCCGTCGCGAAATGACTCGAAAGCCGAACCCTTCATAAAGGCGGATGGCGCCGTGGTTGCCGACCCGAACTTCCAGGAAGGCCCGGTGCCCGCCGCCTTGTCGGGCGCGTTCCAGTACATGGCGAAGCAGACGGGTCGCCACCTGCTGCCGCCGGCAAGCGGGATGGGTGGTCACATTGAGAATATGCAATTCGTCGCAGATCAGCCAGGAGCAGAGATAACCGCCCATCCCCTCGCCCAACAGCAACACGTCGATGGCGGCCAGGGGATTGGCCAGTTCCTCTTCAAATTGCCGGCGCGACCAGGGAGCCGGATGGCAGGCCACCTCCAGAGCTGCGACCTGCTCCAGATCGGCATCCACCATGGGACGGATGTGCACCGGTGCTGCCATGGAGTGCCCTCAAAAATGAACTGCCCGGGATAAAAAAACCGCGGTGTTGCCGCCGCGGCTGCCGCAGCGTCCGCGATGGACGCTGAGCGCATCATAATGCACCCGGCGGATACTGTAAAGATCCAATGCCGGACCCCGGAAAAACCGGGACTTTGCCGTTGACAACCGACTGAAGGTTGATTTAATAATGTGCGGCATACTTTCAGCTGAACAAGGAGTACCTACCGTTGAGTGACCCAACCAAGATGACCTATAAAAATGCCGGCGTGGATATCGATGCCGGCAACCGTTTCGTACAGATGATAAAACCTTTGGTCAAGGCGACCCACCGGCCTGAGGTGATTACCGAGATCGGCGGTTTCGGCGGCCTCTTCTCCCTGCACGCCGAAAAATATCAGAAGCCGACCCTGGTTGCATCCACCGACGGCGTCGGCACCAAGCTGAAGATTGCCTTCATGATGGACAAGCACGATACGGTGGGCATCGACCTGGTCGCCATGTGCGTCAACGACATCATTGTGCAGGGCGCCGAGCCCCTGTTTTTTCTCGACTATCTGGCCACCGGCAAGCTGTCCCCGGAAAAGGCCCAGCATATCGTCAAGGGCATCGCCGAAGGCTGTATTCAGGCGGGCTGCGCCCTCATCGGCGGCGAAACGGCTGAAATGCCCGGATTCTACAGCGAAGGGGAATACGACCTGGCGGGCTTCACCGTCGGCATCGTGGACAACAACGCCATCATCGACGGTTCCAGCATCACCGTCGGCGATCGGCTTATCGGGCTGACTTCCAGCGGGTTGCATTCCAACGGCTACTCCCTGGCCCGCAAGGTCTTTTTCGATCACATGAACCTGACCGTCGACAGTCAACTCGAGGAACTCAACCGACCCCTCGGCGAAGAACTGCTGACCCCGACCCGCATTTACGTCAAAACCATTCTCAACCTGCTGCGGGATTTCCAGATCAAGGGCATGGCACATATTACCGGCGGCGGTCTGCTGGAAAACGTGCCCCGCATGCTGCCCAACAACTGCCAGGCGGTCATCGAAAAAAACAGTTGGCCGAAGCCGGCGATTTTCGAACTGCTGCGCCAGGCGGGCCAGATTGATGAAACGGAAATGTTCCGTACCCTCAATTACGGCATCGGCATGGTGCTGGCGGTCCCCGAAGCGGAAACCGAGGAGATCCTGGTCCGCCTGTCGGGCCTGAAGGAAACCGCTTTCGTCATTGGCGAAATCACCCGTTCGGCCCAGGACGGCGAACCGACGGTCATGCTGGTCTGAGGCGCCACCCGGCTCGACCTGCGGACAATGCCAAACGGCCAATCGAACAGCAAGAATGAAAAAGACCAGCAATGGTCTTTTTTCATATATGGATGATGGTATTGAGGGGGCAATGTTGAACAAGAAATTACGCCTGGGAGTCCTGGCCTCCGGCGGCGGCACCAACCTGCAAGCAATCATCGACACCTGCCGCCAAGGCGTCATCAACGCCGAAATCGGTTTGGTGCTGAGCAACAAGTCGGACGCCGGTGCCTTGGAACGCGGTCGCAAAGCGGGACTGCCGACGCTGTGCCTGGATCATCGCCAATATACCGACCGGGAGGGCTTCGACCGCGCTGCGGTAGCCGCCCTGCGGGACGCCGGCGTGCAATTGGTTGCCTTGGCGGGTTTCATGCGCATCCTGACCCCGGTGTTCCTCAACGCTTTCCCGCAGCGCATCCTGAACATCCATCCCGCCCTGCTGCCGGCCTTTCCCGGGGTCCACGCCCAACGGCAGGCATTCCAGTATGGTGTGAAACTGGCCGGCTGCACGGTACATTTCGTCGATAACGGCGTGGATACCGGTCCCATCGTCATCCAGGCCGCCGTGCCGGTGCTGGACGATGATACGGAGGAAACCCTGGCCGCACGCATCCTGGCCCAGGAGCATCGCATCTATCCGCGGGCCATCCAACTTTTCGCCGAGGGACGGCTGCACATCGAGGGCCGCAAGGTGCGCATCGTGCCGCCCCTGTCCCCGCGGGAGCAGGCCCTGCTCAATCCGCCCCCGGCTTCTGAGGACGCAGTCTGAATGACGGGCAATACCATGCCGGAACCAATCCTGGTAAGCGCCTGCCTGCTTGGCCTGTCGACCCGCTATGACGGGCAAAGCAAACGCAACGACAAGGTTTTGGAATACCTGCGCCGCGAGAACCTGCAGCCCATACCCATCTGCCCCGAGCAGTTGGCCGGCCTGCCGACCCCCCGTCCCAAGAGTTTTTTCGCCAGCGGCGGCGGCAGCGACGTGCTGGACGGCAACGGCCTGCTGGTGCAGGAAAACGGCACGGACGTTGGCGCAGCCTTCATCCGCGGAGCCGCCGAATCCCTTAAGCTTGCGCAACTCGCCGGCTGTCGGCGGGCTCTGTTCAAGGACGGCAGCCCCTCTTGCGGTGTACACCGCATCTATCTGGGAGCCGAGCAGGTGGCGGGCCAAGGTGTAACCACCGCCCTGCTGCTGCGGCATGGCCTGCAGTTCATCTCAGAAGGGGATCTGTAACGGTTCAGCACGGGGGGCGCGGGGCTCCCAGGCCCTTATGCTGTGAGGAAAAAGGGGTTGTCATCATCAACCGGTCATGGTATATATAGCCGCTCTAAATTTCCAGGAGGTTTACACAATGTCCCGAGTATGCGATGTTTGCGGAAAACGCCCGACGACTGGCAACAATGTCAGCCATGCCCATAATAAGACCCGCAAGGTCTGGTACCCGAACCTGCAGAAAGTCCGCGCCCTCTTCAAAGGCAAGGTACAGTCCGTCAAGGTTTGCACCCGCTGTCTGCGGGCCGGGGCCGTTACCAAGGCCGTCTGATTCGACTGCGCACAGAAGGTCCAAAGGGGAACCGAACGGTTCCCCTTTTTTTTTCGCGCCAGACCCTCTGGGGGCTAACCGCAAAACGCGATGGCGTCGATTTCCATCCGGGCGCTTTTCGGTAGCGCGGCAACCTGCACCGCGGCCCGGGCCGGCAATGCTCCGCCGAAAAATTCAGCGTAGATTTCGTTGACCAGAGCAAAGTCCTGCATATCGGCGAGATAGACCGTGGTCTTCACGACAGCCCCCCAGTCCAGTCCCGCCGCGGACAAAATCGCGCCCAAATTGGTCAGGGCCTGCCGGGATTGTTCGGCGACGCCCGCCCCCGCCATCAGGCCGGTCTCGGGCACAATTCCAAGTTGGCCGGATATGAACAAAAATCCGCCGGCACGTACCGCCTGGCTGTAAGGTCCGATGGCCGCCGGAGCCGCAGCGGTGGCAATATGTTCGATGGACATGGTTCCTCCTTGGCGGTGAATGCCGTCAGTGACGCAGTCGCTCGACCCGCTGCACGCCCTTCACCTTGAGCAGGGCGTTGATGACCCGGTTCAGATGCTGCACGTCCTCGACGCTGACGGCGAAAACGATAACCCCCTTCTGGTCCGGAGAGGTCTGCACGTTGGCACTGACGATGTTGGCTTCGCAGGCGCTGACGGCGTTGGTGACGGCGGCCAGCACCCCCTTCTGATCGACGCTGTGGATGCGGATGTGGGCAGTATGGGGCACCTTCTTCTTCAGATCCCATTCCACCTCCACCCGGCGCGCCGGATCGCTCTGCAGCACACTGGGACAGTCGGCGGCATGCACGGTGATGCCCCGGCCGCGGGTGATGAAACCGGTAACCGGATCCCCCGGCAGGGGGCTGCAGCACTTGGCAAAGCGCACCATGATATCGTCGATACCCTGCAGGCGAATGGCGCTGGCCGGCTTCTTGACGGCCGGTCCGGCGCCCGGCTCGAGTCGCGCGGCGCGGGATTCCGCCTCAGGTTTGAGCAGCTCCGGCGGCACCACCCGGCTGACCAGTTGGCCGGGCGGCAGCTTGCCGTAACCCACCGCCGCCAGCAGTTCGCTGGAGGCCTGGTACCCCAAATCCTGCATGGCCTGCGCCAGTTCCCGGGAGGCCAGAGCCTTCTTCAGGCTCATGCCATATTTGCGCAGCCGCTTTTCCAGCAGTTCCTTGCCCAGCTCAATGCTCTTTTCGCGCTGTTCGGTCTTGATCCACTGACGGATCTTGCTGGCCGCCCGGGAGGTCGCGACGAACTTCAGCCAATCCTTGCTGGGACGCTGGCCGGCCGAGGTCACCACTTCCACCACGTCGCCGTTTTTCAGAGGCGTGCGCAGGGGCACCAGCTTGCCGTTGATGCGCGCCCCGACGCAGCGATGCCCCACTTCGGTATGCACACTGTAGGCAAAGTCGATGGGGGTGGCGCCGCGTGGGAAAGCCTTGACCTCCCCTTTCGGGGTAAACACGTAGACCTCTTCGGAAAACAGGTCGATCTTGACGGCACCCACCAGTTCATGCGAGTCGGTCATGTCCTGATGGGTTTCCAGGACTTGCCGCAGCCAGCCGAATTGATCCTCATCCGTGGTCGCTTCGTCGGCGGTGCGGCCCTCCTTATACTTCCAGTGGGCGGCAATCCCTTCCTCGGCCACCCGATGCATCTCTTCGGTGCGGATCTGGACTTCCATGCGCTCACCTAGGGGACCAATCACCGTGGTATGCAGGGATTGGTACATGTTCGGCTTGGGCATGGCGATATAGTCTTTGAAGCGGCCGGCAATGGGCTTCCAGGAAGCATGGATGATGCCCAGTACGGCATAACATTCCGGAACCGTCCTGACGATGATGCGGAACGCCACCCGGTCGTAGACCTGTTCAAACTCGATGCCCTGCCGTTCCATCTTGCGATAAATGGAATACAGGTGCTTGGGTCGCCCGGAGACCTCGCCCTGCAGCCCGTTGGCCTCCAGCTTGGTGCGCAGCTGCTTTTTGACCTCCTCCACGTAACCGGCACGATCCTGCTGGGTCTGATCCAGCTTCTGCCGCAAGTCTTTATAGACCTGGGGCAGAACATGCTTCAGGGCCAGGTCCTCCAACTCGCATTTAATCCAGCTGATACCCAGGCGGTTGGCCAGGGGCGCATAGATGTCGAGGGTTTCCTGGGCGATGCGGCACTGTTCGGCTTCGCTGCGGCGCTCCAGGGTGCGCATTTCGTGGAGGCGTTCCGCCAGCTTGACCAGAATGACCCGGATATCCCGGGCCATGGCCAGCAGCATCTTGCGAAAGTTCTCGGCCTGCTGTTCCTCGCTGGTGGTAAAGGTGAGGCGCCCCAGCTTGGTAACGCCCTCCACCAGCTCACCGACGCTGTCCCCGAAAAATTCGCGGATTTCCCGGACCTCGGCCAGGCCTTCCTGCAGAATATCGTGCAGCATGCCGGTAACAATGGTGGCCACGTCAAGCTTGAGACGGGCCAGGATAAAGCCGATTTCCAGGGAATGGTTGAGGTAGGGCTCGCCGCCGGGACGCAATTGGCCACGGTGGACCTTGCCGCTGAACACGACCGCCTTGTGCAGCAGACTGCTGTCGGCCTCGGGCGCGTAACTGCGGACTTGTTCCAGGATGTCGTCTAAGCGGACCATGTCGAACTCTCCGGTTTGGCAACCGTTGGCCGCCGTGGGCGGCGGTTGCCATCCCGATGACGCCGTTGCAGGCAGCGCCGGGGCCATCGCGGATGGGCAATGGGAGCGGTCACCAGCCGGATTTCTGGAGAATAGGTTCAGCCTTTACGGGTGGGAATTTCAAAATCGACCTTGCCGGCCGCGACTTCGCGGAGTGCCAGAACGATCCGCTTGTTGTTGGATTTGTTTTCGATGAGGGACTGCGCGCCCTTGTACAGCTGCTTGGTACGTTTCGCCGCTACCATGACCAGCAGGAAGCGGTTGGGAACCTGTTTGAGGCAATCTTCGACGGTAATGCGAGCCATGTGTTTGTCCTTTGGGGGGTAAGGCTGAAGGCTGAAGTCCGAAGGCTGAAGAAAAATATTCCTCGAGCCTGCTTGTTTCAGTCAGCAGTCCGATTATTGGGGTTACAGGATCTCTCCCGGCTTGCCGGGACAAGAAACAATCTTCATACGCGTTGTTTGCCTACCTGGGATCGGGTTCGGCGAAGCGCTTTTGAGCTGCGGCCAGGCGCCGCGTTACGCGGCAGCTTTCGGCCACGAAAACCGCTTTCAATTCCTCGCGGGCCCGTTCCAGGTCGTCATTGACCACCAGGTAATCATACCATGCCATCTCCCGGAGTTCCTGCCGGGCATTCAGCAGGCGGCGGGCGATGACTTCATGGCTATCGGTATCGCGGCCCCGCAGGCGGCGTTCCAACTCCTCGAAACTGGGCGGAACGATGAAAATGAAAACGCCGCCGGGCCAGTTCTGCTTGAGTTGCGCCGCCCCCTGGCAATCGATGTCCAGCAGCACGTCGGTGCCGGTGCGGCGGCATTCTTCCAGGGTCGCCAGAGCGGTGCCGTAACGGTTGCCGTGCACCTCCGCCCACTCGGCAAAGGCGCCTTCGGCCACCATGGCGGCAAAGGTCTCCGCGGAGACGAAATGATAATCGATGCCATCCTGCTCCCCGGCTCTTCGAGGCCGGGTGGTAAAGGAGATAGACTGCCGCAGGCCTGGAAAAATGTCAACGACTTCCTTGCAAAGGGTGGTTTTTCCCGCACCGGACGGCGCGGAAATGACGAACAGGATGCCTTCCCGTTCGAGGGGCCGCTGCGGCCATTTGGGTTGTTCCATGGGGAATTCCTTTAATTCAGGCTGAAGGCTGATAAGCAGGCTGAAGTCTGAAGACTGAAGTCTGAAGTCTGAAGACTGAAGTCTGAAGACTGAAGTCTGAAGTCTGAAGACTGAAGTCCGAAGACTGAAGACTGAAGAAAGCGCCAGAATTGGTGCCACTAAAAGGTTTTTGCACTGAGCAACCATGGCAAGAATAGTCTCGAGCTTGTGCCTTTACTTCAGACTTCAGGCTTTGTCCTTCAGCCTGCTTACCAGCCTTCAGCCTTCGGACTTCAGTCTTTAGGCCGCCTCATTCTATATTCTGCACCTGCTCGCGCACCTTTTCCAATTCGGCCTTGATGGCGACCACCGTCCGGGTGAGTTCCAGATCATTGGACTTGGAACCCATGGTGTTGGCTTCCCGATTCATCTCCTGGACCAGGAAATCCATTTGGCGGCCGATGGGTTCCTCCGCCTCGAACAGGCCCCGGAACTGCTCCAGATGGCTCTGGAAGCGGGTCAATTCTTCGCTGATGTCGCAGCGATCGGCGAAAATGGCGATTTCCTGGGCCACCCGCTGGACATCGAATTCGAAACCGTTCTGCAGGCGGCTGAGGCGTTCCTGGAGACGCCCCTGCCATTCGGCGGGAATCAGCGGCGCACGCTGTCGGGCACCTTCGAGGAGCGCGTCCAGAGCGATGAACCGTTCTTCCAGATCCCTCTGCGTGGCCGCCCCTTCGGCCATGCGCATGCGCTCCATGGCATCCAGGGCCTGATCCAGGGCCGCATCGAGGCTGGCCAACAACGCCGCTTCGTCCGGTTCGCCCTCGCTAAGGGTGAGCACATCCTTCTGCCCGGCCAACAGCGCCGGCGTGACCCCCCCCTCCAGGCCGAATTGGGACTGCAGCGCCCGAAACTGCTCCAGATAGGCGGCAGCCAATTCGCGGTTCAGCACCGGCATCCGCGCCGATCCGGAAGCCAATTCCAGATTGATGTACAGGTCGATCTTGCCGCGCTTCAACCGCTCGCCGATCCGCCGGCGGATCTCCGTTTCCTGCGCCAGCAGGCAGCGCGGCGTTTTCACGCCGATATCGCCATAGCGATGATTGACCGATTTGATCTCGATGGTCAGGGTCACATCGTCAACCCGGGCTTGGCCTTTGCCATAGCCGGTCATGCTTTTAATCATGGTTTATGCCTTTCGGGGGTATTCAGGCTGAAGGCTGAAGGCTGAAGGCTGAAGCAAAATCATTGGCCGAAAGCATCCGTCCAGCAATCCGGTTTCAGTCACCTTTCATTACAGTAAATCGCGATCATGCCTTACCTTCAGACTTCAGTCTTCAGTCTTCAGTTTGCTTTTCAATCTTTCAGGCTTCAGTCTGCTTTTCAAGCCTTCAGTCTTCAGCCTGCTTTTCAAGCCTTCAGTCTTCAGTCTTCAGCCTGATTCTAGAATAAACTCCACCGCCTCGACCAGGCTGGGGAAGCGGGGCACGTTCAGAAACTCCGGATTGGCGGCCGTTTCCCGGCCGTAGCCGGTCAGCACCAGCAACGGGGTGCATCCGGCCCGCTGTCCCGCCGTCAGATCGGCGGCCTTGTCCCCCACCATGAAGGAACGAGACAGATCGATGCAATGCTCGGCCGCCCCTTGCAGGAGCAGGCCGGGCTCGCCTTTGCGACAGGAACACTCATTTTGCAATGGGTCTTGGCCGACTGTGGGGTGATGGGGGCAGACATAATAGCCGTCGATGTGCGCGCCGGCTGCGTTGAGCCCGGCTGCCATGTGCCGATGCAGTGCGTCGACATCCGCCATGGTGAAAAATCCGCGTGCCACGCCGGACTGATTGGTCACCACCAGCACCAGGAAGCCGGCCTCGTTGAGACGCCGGATGGCGTCGGGCACCCCCGGAATGAAAGCGAAATCCTCGATGCGGTGCAGGTAGTCGCGCTCGACGTTGATGGTGCCGTCCCGATCGAGGAACACCGCCCGGCGGAGCCCCTCAGCCCTTTTCATAGCGGTCCAGGATGCGCTCGATGATGTTTGTGGTGGAACGCCCGTCCACCAGGGGCACCAACTCGACGCGCCCGCCGTAGCTTTCCACCAGATCGCGACCGACCACCGTATCCGGGGTGTAATCGGCGCCCTTGGCGAGAATGTCGGGCCTGAGCAGACCGAGGAGTTCGAGGGGCGTATCCTCGTCAAAGACCACCAGGTAATCGATGCAACTCAGGGCGGCCAGAATATGGGCCCGCTCATGCTCGCTGATCAGCGGCCGGTTGGGACCTTTCAGACGCCGGATGGAGGCATCGGAATTGAGCCCCAGCACCAGCATATCCCCCAGGCGTCGGGCCTGCTGCAGATATTTGACATGCCCGACGTGCAGCAAATCGAAACAGCCGTTGGTGAAGACGATGGTCTTGCCGCGCCGGCGTTCCACCTCCAGCAGGTGTTTCAGTTCTTCGCGCCCCTTGATTTTGGCGTCCACCTCCTGGCCGCGCAGGGCGATGGCTTGGCGCAACTCCTCGACGGTCACCGTCGAAGTGCCGACCTTGCCGACCACGATGCCCGCCGCCAGATTGGCCAATCGGGCCGCGTCCTCGATGGCCAGGCCGGCGCCCAGACCGGCACCGATGAGGGACAGGACCGTATCGCCGGCGCCGGTCACGTCGAAGACCTCCCGCGCCTCCGTAGGCAGATGCACGTCGCCGCCGTCCCGGGAAAAAATGGAAATCCCCTCCTCGCTGCGCGTCACCATCAGGGTTTCCAACTCGACCTGCTCCATGAGGGTCCGCGCGGCCCGATGCAGGGATTCCTCATCGACGATGGATACCCCCGAAGCGGTTTCCGTTTCCTTGCGATTGGGTGTCAGCAGGGTCGCGCCGCGGTACTTGCGGTAATCCCGCCCCTTGGGATCGATGACCACCGGCAGGCCGCGCTCCTTGCCGATGGCGATGACCGCCTGCAGCAGACCTTCGGTGAGCACGCCCTTGAGATAGTCGGATACCAGGATGGCCTGAAACTCCCCGGCATGGCGCCGCACAAAGTCGGCCAACTGCTCTTCCTGCGCGGCGCTGATGGGCTCTCGGCTTTCCCGGTCGATGCGCAGCATCTGCTGGTGCGCCGCCAGAATGCGGGTCTTACGACTGGTGGTGCGCAGGGCATCGAACAGCAGACCGGCCGTCCCCACCCCCTTCTCCTCCAGACACTGCCGCAGCCAGAGGCCGTCCTGACCATCCCCCAGGACGCTGGCGACATGCACCTCGCAACCCAGGGTCACCAGGTTGTTGATGACGTTGCCGGCCCCGCCGAGGCGGATATCCTCGCGCACCACGTCCACCACCTGTACCGGGGCCTCGGGAGAAATGCGCTCGGTGCGCCCCCAGACATATTCATCCAGCATCAGGTCGCCGATTACCAGCACCCGAAGTTCCGGCAGGCGGTCGAGAAAATTTTCCATCTGTATCTGATCCATGGACATCTTCACTTTCAAAAGCTAAAATCAATCGGCTTAATAAGAAGCCGTCTTTTTAGGTTGGTGATTTTTGGCTCGCGCCGAAACCAACAAGAATCGCTGCGCCACTGCGCATACCATATCCGCCAAAGATATGCAATATCTTACCAAGGCGACCGCAATGACAGGACCAATTTGAAGAAGCAATTCGGAGATCCTGCTGCCATCCTATCCGTGCCTTGGGGAGCAAGGCGGCCATTATGGTATTGCCTGGCTCGGCTATCTGGACAAAAGGCCTGACAGTTGACCCAAAAAGTCTGCAACTCGCAAAAGGGTATAGTAATGGTTCAAGCATGGCCCTCGGCCTCTTCGATCCTGATCCTTCACCCGGAAGAACATCTCGGCAATTTGCTCATCTCAATTCCCGCGATCCGGGCATTACAGGAACTTTTTCCAGAGAGCCGCCACTACCTGGCCGTCGACGCTCCCTATCGATCCATTGCAGAAACGGTCGTTCCTCCCGACCAAGTAATCACCTATCCGCGCAAAGACCTCATCAACGCCCGGTTGGATCGAAAACTGCTGCTGTTCGCACAATTCATCCGGAATATCAGGGCTACCAAACCGGTATGGGTGGTCGATTTGAAAAATGGCCGTGTTTCCGGGGTCATGACCATGCTCTCCGGTGCAAGAACCCGAATCGGGAGCGAAGCCGCCAAGCGGCCCTTCGCCTACAATTGGAAAACTCCCGCTTCCCGACAGCGTCATCAATTGCATGCCTACTTTAGCGTGGTATCGGACATCGCGAAAAAATTGGGAATGGCTGTTTCGCCTCGAATCGTGCCTTTAGCTTGTCCGCCGCGCTCAACTCAAGAGGCACACCAATTCTGGACCGACAAGGGACTGAACGGCAGGCCGGTGGTGTGCATCCATCCCGGTGGCAGCAAGGAGTACAAAATCTGGTCTTCAAGGGGCTTCGCCGAAGTTGCGGACTGGGTGATTGCCAACGGCTACCAGGCGGTGCTGTTGGGCACTAAAAAAGAACGCAAGAAAGTTGACGAAATCCGCTCCTGCATGAAATTGCAAGCCCTCGATCTCACAGAACAGCTTTCGCTCCAGGAGCTGGTGGAACTATTTCAGCGAGCGACACTATTCGTCGGAAACGATAGCGGCCCCATGCATCTCGCGGCCATTACAGGCATTCCGGTTCTGGCCCTTTATGGGCCGACGGATGTGACCATATGGGGGCCTCTGTCAGAAAAGGCGGTGGTTTTGCGGGGTAAAGACCGGTGTTCGGATTGCGCCAAAGGGTTTTGTGTCCGCAACCTTGAGTGCATGGACCTTATCACCCCGGATATGGTCATCAAGAAAATGCACGACATGCTCGCCTGACACATATCTGGTCCGCCACGACATTGGCACCATCCATTTAATGAAACAAGAACCCTGAAACGGGAATTTACAGGTTTTAAATGTCACTAGAAAAAACACCCATCGACATCTGCATTGGCACGTGTCAAAGACCGGAAATGCTCAAAGAGCTTCTTCAATCTCTGGAAAATCAAGTTTCCATTGAAAATTTTATAATTCGCATAATAATTGTCGATAACGACACCGACAAAAGCGCGTACCCCATAGTGGAGGCCCACCAAAGATTGTCGTCTTTTCAGATTGATTATGACATGGAGCCGGAAAAGGGCATTTCATTTGTCCGCAACAGGGCTATCCGGAAGGTCAGCGCGAACTATTTTGCCTTCATTGACGACGACGAGACAGTGGCTGAAAATTGGCTGGCAACAATGTATAAGGCAATGATAGAACACCAGGCGGACGTGGTTTTCGGTCCTGTTGTCAGTCTTTTGCCTGACAATGCGCCAACTTGGGCTAGAACCAATCCTTGCTTTAAAACGAAGAGGTTCGGCACAGGAACATTGCTCAAAACCGGGGCCACAAACAATGTGATGATTCGCACGCGAGCTTTAGATGAACCTCGGGATGAATTCGATCCGACATTTGCTTTGACAGGGGGCAGCGATACCGAATTTTTTTACCGCCTATATTGTTCCGGCAAAAAACTCATCGCATGCGATGAGGCCATAGTCTATGAAAAAATCCCACAAAACCGCCTTACAGAAAAATGGATTCTCCTACGGTCCTTTCGCAAGGGACAAGGCTATAGTCGAATTTTCGTCCGAAAATATTCAGTAGCGCGGAAATTATTTTGGGGATTTTCAAAGTCAATTCAAATATTTTGGTGCCTGGCATCCATGCTTTTTGTCAGAGCTTGGTCAATTGATGCATACTTTCTATTAAAATATAAAATATATTCCAAATTTGGACAACTAACTGGGATATTTGGAAAACATTTCCTTTATAAAGAATATGACCTTAACAAAAATAAGCGACTTTCTAGAAAAAAAGGCGTACCAAGGAAAAGTTGAAAATGAAAAAAAGAAGATAATCAATATTATATCTATTTTTACCGGAATTCTTAATGTCCGTATCTAGCCAGAAGGTCATGCCAAGCGTTGTAGACTTCGGAATTTTCCATCCCATGTTCCCTCAAAAGTTGTAAATTAGCTATTGCATAGTTAACAAAGGAAATTTGACCAGCATCGGACAATTCCAACCTACTTATCATCCGGGCATTTAACGGCTTGGGAAAACGTATGGCTTTACCGAGACACCCCAACGCATAAAGAGTAGTCATGGTCCTCAAGCATTTTTCACATTCGCAACAATTATAGGCTTCACCCGGATTTATATAGCAAACCCGCAGATTTTCCAGGAAAAAAGGATAAGAGACACTATATTCAATTTTTTCGTTTCTGTGTTTTTGCACTCCATCATGGATGATCTCTATTGTCCTATCCCCCAACAGATTATCCAATTCCGGATGTGAGCCCCACGGCCTTAATTGATCTATGGAAGTACTGCTGGCAATAAAAATTTTTTGAAAACTACCGGAAAGGGATCTGGCAACCGTGCCCAACGCAAGGCCATGCGCATGAAAACCCCAATGTCCCCACCCTTTAAGAATATCACGGGCATTGGTTTCAATTTCAACAAACCTTTTTCCCCATTCGGCGGCCACTTTTGAACCCATTTCGCGAATTTGCTGACGCAGTTCCACCGAACTCAATGGGACATCAAAGCCATGCACAAAAATCAAATCGGTGATTTCATCTTTGTGCTTAAAAAAGGTATAAAAGGAATCGACCCCGCCGCTAAAAAACGCCCCTACTCGCCGTGATTTTTCGAAAGAGTTTTTTTCAAATTGACCAGGGGGGTTATTGACATGGATTTTAATGGGTCGATAAGAAGAATGCCAAGTGCAGAATATATCCATATAACGGATTAAATTAACAATCAAACCATTAGAGATGGTTTCCTTGATAAAAATGTTCCTTTTCCTCTTCATTGCCTGAAGCAATACTATCAATAATGGTACATCAGGGCTATTTTGAAAACGCACATGATTTGATTTCAAATATAATTCTTCTTTTAGTCCATCCCTTTCAATTAAAAAAGAAACCGAATTTTCTGTGATTTTTCCAGATTCAATGAAAATTGGAGTTTTAAGCAACCTAATTTTAGCTAGGCGAATATTTTTAACGATCCTACCAAATAGACAAGATTTATTTTTCATAATATTCAATACTTATAAGTAATTGAATTGGAGAAGAAACAATAAGTATCAACCATGTGTCAACCCACTTTCAGAGCACTCTTCGCAGTCAATTTGTTTTTCACAGGAATCCTTCCAGCAATTGAACCCTGAATATTGTCCGCAAACTAGCCTCTCGAGATGAGAGTTTACATTAGATTTCAATAAAACAAGTTCATTTTCAATCATGTCGGAAGCTAAGAACCAACAGGCCTCCCGATGAGATTCAAAAACAAAAAGTCGCCCATCCAGCGAAGGATCCTGCATTTTTTTGACATAACCAGCTTTTCCGCCCACAAAGACAACTCGATCCGCGACGTCCAAGGCCACCCTGGCCATCCGACGATACTTATTGGAATCCGAACCCGGCGTATCGGAAAATGAACCCAAAAAGATCGTTTTTCGTGGTGCGACGGCGTCCTTGAATAAAAGAAGTACCTGTTCCACGCTCCAAAAAGGCGCCTTGACCGTATCCTTAATAATCCAGCCCCCCTGCATACTGCGATGTATGGAAAGGCGCGCCGGAAATGTCTCAACGCCCTGCAGAGAAATGGCACATTGCTCAAGAGAAACGCCGAGAGCCAGGCCTCCCGCAATCGCCGCCAAAAGTGAAATGACCAGTAGATCACCAAACAGACCTGTTTCGATTCGAACGATTTCTCCTTTATACCTTACAGAGAGAGAAAGACGGTTCGGCCATGCAGAATGAATTTCACTTCCCTGAACATCAGCGCCATCAGACAAACCATAGGTCAGCACCTTTGCCCTGGTGTTTCCACTCATTCCCATCACATAAGCATCGTCCGCATTCAGCACAGCGACCCCAGACCTCGGCAAAGATTCAATCAAAATACCCTTTTCAGCCGCGGTACCTTCCAGCGTTCTAAAGCTTGTGTGATGATCTCTTCCAATTGTCGTAACGACACCAACATTTGGACGCAAATTTGAAACAATCTTCTTCATATCACCAGGATAGGCTATGCCGGACTCTTGAAGATAGAAACGATAGGGAGTGCGAATTTTACGAAGTTTATTCTTAATAGTCTTTGCACTGTTCTCTCTTATACCCACATAGCAAGGCGCCTGGTCACAGAGAATCTTTGATAAGAAAAAGGTCGTACTCGTCTTGCCACAACTACCTGTAACAGAAATAATATCTGCACCAAAAAGAAACCAAAAACGACGAAGTGCGGTCCATAGACTCTTCCATAAATTAAGACAAAACCTGATGATTTTTTTCAGTCCCATCAAAAAAATCCTTTATTTGCCAATTAATTTTGAAAAACATACCAAAAACCGGATACACAAAAAAGGTTTAGAAAAATGCCGGGAACTTTAAAAATAAATTCATAACTAAAAAAAAGGCACGACCTTAATGATAATTTTTGATAATTTTTTTCCAAAATAGCTACAATAAAAGAACCTTGGCAGAAGAAAAATACCTACTGCTAGAGAATCAAATATCAAGAAGTTCCTCAAAGAAAAAACAAAAATTTTTTTAGCTAAATTTTTATAGAGTGATAAAAGTTCTTTTTCATTGTTTGCAACATTCACCTTAATCATATTACTTCTTAACGACTTTAGGATATACTGCCGTTCCAGGCCCGATAATTGCTCCGTTCCTGCACCCATCAAGCGTTCGATAATCTTGAAAAATGAATAGATTTTTTTATAATTATTCGAACTTTGCATTATTGAATCGGCATTTATATAATGTATATATGTAACCTTTCCAGTAAAACCGATACGGGTAAGATTTCTTGATACATAAAACATCCAAAGTTCATCTTCATGCACGATATTTTCATAAAAATATAGATTGTTATTCAGAATAAATCTCTTACAAATCAATTTGTTCCATGAATTTACTGGAATTTTTGGGTTTGAAAAACAATGTTTTTCTATCCATTTTAAATCATCTACATATTCAGGAAATTGTTTAAGCCTTATATTCCGCCAATCATTGCTTTGCAACGGAACCGTTTTGGTATTTCCCTGTACAATTTCAACACCGGGATATTTAAGCGCCAATTCGACTAAATCATGGATGCAATTTACGGAAATTTCATCATCGCTATCTAGGTAAAAAATATAATCTCCGGATGCGGCTAACGTCCCTGTATTTCGCGCAACCGACAACCCCATATTCTTTTCATGTTTTATCAACTTTAATTCTATGGGACCACAATAATCTGCAATTAAATTTTTCAGAATTGAGTAACAATTATCCGGAGACCCATCATCGATAAAAATGCACTCCAATTTTGTATATGTTTGCACTAATATCGATGCAAAACAGCGCCTTATATACGGTTCAACCCTATAAACAGGAACAACAACGGAAACTTTCATGCTTTAACATCTCATTTTTCTACCAAATAGGTAGACTCAAAACCATTAAGCCAAGTATTATAAAAAGATTTATTTTTTCCATATGAATTGTCAAAAATTACAACATGTTTTTTCAATAAAATTCCCATGATTGCGCCATGGAGTCGTGTTGAATATATTTTTTCGTAGCTATTTATAAACTTCAATCCAATTTTATAAAGTCTCGGCATATGAATTTTTAGAGCATACCAGTCAATAAACTTTGATAAATATAATACGACTACTTTATTTTTAATCTTATTTCTAATTTTAATTAGCCTGGAAAGAATTTTTGTACAAAAAAGCTTTTTTTCCATTCCAGGCCAATCTTTTTCGTCATTATTGTTTTGCTTTCTTAACGTTTCAAAAGCATTAAAAATCCGCAGTTCCTTATCTCTCCTGAACAATAATAAGGTCTTATCGAAATTTTTGTTTTTACAAACTGAATTTTTTTTCGGAAAAATAAAAAATGCCATGTCTGGAACAAGTAAAATTTGATTACTAAAGTATTTTTCCAGAAGCTTTTTAGTCACGGAATCCCTTGCACAAATGCTCAATCTGGGATGCATGCTTAACTTCAAGGCGTCTTCCATCATTACAGTTTGATCTTGATAGTGAACTGTTTGAGGAAGGATAACTATTCTATTATCATAAAATCTTTCAACAATCTTTAAAACAAATTCGGTGTGCCTACGCCATAGATCTCCAAAATTGCCACCACCATGCAATAAAATAATCACATCTTTATCGATATCAGGTGGTATATACGTTTCAATAGATGCTCTATATATGCATGTATATGGAAGGGTTGCCAAGAACGATTCAGTCCCCTTCCAAATTAGCGAGTCACCAATATTTGAATAATAAGGCAAGTCAAGAAATACATAATCATTGCATATTACTGAACTTAGACTATTTTTTATTATATTTTTAATATTTAGTAGCCTGCCTGAATTGTCCATGAGTCTTGTTCTTATTTAAATAGAAAGCAATTCTCTTTTAATTTTACCATAGACTGGGTTTTTTCTAATTTAGTGAGAGAATTTTTTACAATCAGCGTATCTACGATGATACTTGGAAAATGAATCTATGATATCCGCCGCCTTTTCGGGCAGGGAGGTAAAATCATTTTCGCCGACATATGACATTCCATTTACCTTCCAACTGGAATTTTTATACATCCGCAACATGTTTTCTAATATTTCATTCATTTCTTTTTGTTTAAACGGTGACGAAATTAATAGGCCGGCCTTTGCCTTGGCAACATGAAACGCATATCCGCATACATCGGATACCAGAATCGGCAATCCAGCCGCCATGGCTTCCAGCAATACCATTCCTGCCAATTCATGGTAGGAAGGATGCAATAGAATATCGGCCCCCGACATGAACCTGAACACATCAGATCTCGGCCCCCAAAACATCACCTGGCCATCAACACCGAGTTCCTGCGCCATCCGTACGAATGGTTTTTCGGTCCCCTCACCAACCACCCATAGCAAACACTTCTTACGCAACTCATTAGGCAGCGAAGCGAACGCCAACAAACTGCGGTCAAGGCCTTTGGTCTGAAATCCCGACCCAACCATTAAAAGTAAATATGTTCCTTCCGGAATGTTCATTTCGTGACGAAAGGCATCCCGTGATTTTTGAACTCTCTCCATGTCCATTGGATCACAGGTGATTCCGGGGGGCACCTGATGAAACCGCTCTTCCGAAGTTTGATAATAATATTGGTATTTTTTCTTTTCCGACGCGGTCAGAGTCAATATTTTAGTTTTTGAGGTTTTTTCAAAAACCGCCCTTTCCAAGGCAGAATAGATGAGATATCTAAATCCAAATCGAGAAAGGAAATTTTTTTTATATTTTTCCCGGGCTACGAAGCAGGAATCTCCGCAAAAATAAATATCCAAGCCAGGGATTTTATTGAAACCAATCACACAATCCGCCGGTGATTCTTGCAACCGCTTTTTTACAGCCATTGCGAACTGCATGCAACGTCCGGCATTGGTTAAGGCATGAGAAGGAATAATCTCTATTTCAAAACCTTGCGGAACTTCCGCCTGCCATTGCAGGGTATATACAGCTATTTGATGCCCACGTCGCTGACACTCCAGTGCAATTTTCAAGAAATCACGTTGCAGTCCCCCATAGGGAAAATATTTGAATATACAAAATACGTATCTCATTGCTTAGATATCGCTATACTGCAAACTCTCCATAAAGATCATTTAAGAATATTTACTCTAAATGTTCGCTAGACAAGATTTTACTTGGAAAACTTATTCAGTGCTGCAAGGATTCATCTAACCACTTGTAAAGTTGGCATTTCATTAGCCAATTACGCAAGAACCGTTTTCGATCTTTATTCCTGAATAGCCGAAATTTCGCTCTCCATACTGTGTTTCGTCATGGCATCAAGATCTATTAGCCGGATCCGATTCGTTGGACCAAATCAGATTGGTTCCTTTCATATCGCCGTGACTGATTTTGCCCTGAACCAATCGTCGAAAAAGGTTTTTAATTGCGAAACGCTCGCTGAACCGTGTGCGGTGGGCCCCATGGGGGAAAATGCTTGTGAAGATGTCCACCACCCACATATTCCTTCATCAGTCATGCCCCACTTCGCAAGGGGTCGCAACGCTCTTCACTCATAGCCAATGGCATCGGAGTTGCTATGCCGAGTTCTGTGAGGTGCTTTGCCGCTTTCCAACACCTCCAGGCCCGACGGGGCCTCCAACAACGGCTCCAGCGGTTACTCGGATTTTGAATATTATATCGCTTGTTCACCACCTGAAGGCCATGAAGGTCCGATTTTACCGCTGTGGTGGTGTCGCATGGCTTTACCGGCCCTCCTCGGGAAATGGCCAGTTCCGGATCCTTCAGGAAATCGGAGAGCCATGGCCCGGCTGTCGGAGTCACCCCTAAAACGCGGCGCCAAGAGCTGTCAACAATCAAATCCATGACGGATCACAGTTTTTTATGAGGGGTCCAAGGCAAAAACTGCATCATCATCAAAGGTCGCCATCCTTAAGAGAAGGAGCATATTTACGCTGATAACGCGACCTAAGACGAGCTGCTTTTTTCTCAAGCGCCAAGAGAGTCCCGGCCTCTTGTGCCATGATCATCCGTAGGGGGACGCCAAAATACCACTTCAGAAAGCGTAAGCGATCGCGTTTGGTCAATCCCGCATCCAGAGCAGAAAAATACAGCCCGGCCAAGTCTTTATTCCGCCAGCGCCGTGGTACTCGTGAACGCAATTGGGCTCGGTGCAGATCGATCAGGGAAATTTTCTGTTGGTCATTCTGAAAGGGTTGGTCGGTATGCAATAGAAAGTGACAGAGATAAAAATCACGATGATTAATCCCGCCCTGGTGCATTTTGCCGGCGATGTCGGCAACTCTCTCGAGCAACGCCCGTTTCAGAGAAACCGGGGGGGGCTCGGCAACCCAGTTGAGGGTAAAATCCTCCAGGCTGATTGTGGGACCGAGGTCCTCCGTAATAATGAAGGATCGCACGCTAGCCGGATTCCGACCTTGAATACCGTAGGCGACCGGCCGCATGGTTGGTATCCCAAGTTTGTGCAACCTTTGAATGACCTCCCACTCATTCCGGGCGCTGATTACTGGAAGGCGCATGTAGACAAGATTTTTCCAAATCTCCCTCCACCCTACGCCACGGTGAATTTTTACAAAATAGCCGCGACCCTCAATTTCGGTGCGCAAAGTGCGACGCGCCTCCAACTCGCGAAACACGACGCCCTGGAGTTTTTCAACCTCAATAAAGGGATCCCTCTCTTTCCAGAGTGCCTCGAAAGGCGGCTCGAGATGTAATTTATGCATCAGGTTCCTCGGATCATCCGCCTACTCAATGGAACATGTAGTTATTCAAATAGCTCGTTTTCAATCAAGCAGCATAAAAAATGAATTATGGCGCCATGTGCCGTTTGGATGACCGGGGTTGCCGGTGCCGGAACGATGAGATTAATATCCGCAATATCTGCAATCATGCCACCATTTCTGCCTAACAGTCCGACGGCCAGACAACCTCTTTCTTTTCCGACGCGCAAGGCATTATAGACATTTTTTGAATTGCCACTGGTAGAGATACCGATAACCACATCACCAGGGCAGCCTAATGCCTCAACCTGCCGGCTGAATATTTCGTCGAATCCGTAATCGTTTCCCACTGCGGTAAGGATAGATGAGTCAGTAGTCAACGCAATTGCCGGCAACCCCCGTCGTTCCTTTAAAAAACGTCCCACCAACTCGGCAGCAAAATGTTGGGCGTCGGCGGCGGACCCGCCATTGCCAAAAACCAATACCTTTTTTCCTTGCCGCAATGACCGAACAATTTCTTGCCCACATTGGAGCATTTGGTCGCCAATCTGGTCCGCCAATTGTGCAAAGGCTTCCTGCAGTTGGAAAAAATTGGCACGTATATCATCTATTTTCATCTGTCGTTCTCCCGCAACCGGACCCAAAGGCCAAAAGTTTCGATACTGCTTCATGAACTTGGCTTACCGCGATGCTTCTGGCACATTCCGCATCCTGCGGACAAGTCTTTTTCAGGCAGGGTCCACAAGGCATGGACGCCTGCAGACGTATATGTTCCTTGCCTCGCGGTCCGTTGCGCGTGGCATCGGTAGCGCGAAAAATGGAAACGGTGGGTCTTTGCAGAGCCGCGGCAATATGGATTGGACCGGTATCGCCGCCCACAACCAGGTCGGCGCGCTGCAACAGGGCCACCAACTCCTGAAGGGAAGCCCGCGGCCAGATGACGGCACGGCCGTTACTTGCCGCGGCAATCAATTCCGTCGCCTGCCGTTCCTCATCGTTGCCCCAGATCAATACCGGCCGAAGACCGTTGTCCAGAGTCAGGCGACGCACCAACTCCCGCCAGTGATCCAGCGGCCACAATTTGGTTCGCCAGGTAGTTCCATACTGCAACACGAGCAAAGGCTGATCGTCAAAGCCGACCTGATGCAATTGCCGAGCAACTCGGTCGGCGGCACCCTCATCGACATGGAGCGGCCCGGCCAAAGGAGCTTTGCCACCGCCGGGAAATGCTTCCCGCGCCACGGCCAGGGAGCGGTCGCTGATATGGTGATCGGCTTCGCCCAAAACCACCTTCCGGTTGGTGGCCAGAAGATTGGGCCACTCCCGCACCCCGTGGCGAGCAAAACCGTACCGCAACCGTGCCTTGGACAGCAGGGTGAACAAGCCGCTTTTGCAGTTGCCCTGCAGGTCGAGTACCACATCGTAGGGCTGTCGCCGCAGGGTACGTGCCATCTCCAGCAGACCACGCAGCAAAACAATAAACCCCTGACGGCGCCAGCGTTTGAAGCCCAGACGATGCACCCGATGCAATAAAGGATGCCCTTCGAGGAGTGGTGCCAGGCCCTCCTCTACCAACCAATCAATTTCAGCTTCCGGATGGAGTTTCTTGATATAGGCCAAGACCGGCAGAGAATGGACGACATCTCCCAAGGCGCTGATTTTGACGATTAGAATTCGCATAAAAACTCCGGCGGTTGCATGAATGCCGCCAAGAACTCCTTGAATGGGCCATTGCGAAAGCGCGGCATAATCCGGCCAAGTCGTGAACTTTCCAAATTTCCATCGGTTTTTTTATTCCGCCCTGCCGTAATCGGTATCACTTTGGAGGGCATTCTTCGATCGGATGATTGAATTTCAAATCCGGCAAAAGGATTATCAGCCCTTTCCTGCAACCAGTTCCTGATATAAGGCCAAATGCTGGCTGATTGTATCAGTCACGTTAAAATGCTGCACGATGCGCTGTTTGGCTGCGCACTTCATTTCAGCGACCTCGTGAGGGTTCTCATATAATGTCATCACCGCTTCGGCAATAGCTTCAGGAGATTTCGGCGGTATTATCAGACCGGAAACGCCTTGCTCTACCAATTCGGGACTCCCCCCGGAATTGGTAACCACGGCCGGAACGCCTTGGATCATCCCCTCGATGATAGCTCTAGGCAATCCTTCCCGTTTTATCGAGGGAAGAATACAAATATCGCAAGACTTAATCAAAGCCGGCGCATCCCGTCTGAAACCCAGCAACTTTATCTTGTCTGCATTGGGGCTTCCGGCAATCACTTTCGATAGCTTCGGGTTGCCGATTTTTCCGATCAACAACCAATAAATGGGCGCGTCCAAAGGCAGGAAATAGGTGGCCTTAACCAGATATTCCAAGCCCTTACGGGGACGATCGTTGACCGTACAACCGATGACAAACGCCTTCTCCGGGACGCCGAATTGGCCTAACTCCGAAGCCTGGGCAGTATACCAGGAAGGATCATGCCCTTTGTAGATGGTGCGGGCCTTGCGCACGGGAAAAGGCAATCCGAGAAAGCGCATGGCATGAAAATAACGGCGAATGGCATCGGCGACACACACGATGACATTTACCCGGGGGTGTAAATAAGTGGTCCACGAGGCCGGATCCCAGTAACTTACATTCCCCACTATGCCACGATAGGCGATGAACTTAAGCGGAACCCCTTTACTTGCCAGCAAGCTATTGGAAACCGTCTTATTGTTGAATGCATGCAGGATATCCGGTTTGTGCTGATGAATTTGCTTGGCAATAGCAGCGACGCCTGCGCGATCATAACGTCCCTTCAAGGAAAGATCCACTACCGGGACTCCCGCCTCCAACAGCAGATGGCGATTGGGCGCATCAGCCGGACACATTACCACCAAGCGAATGCCCGCGCGATGCAAGCCAATAAAAAGGTTGGTCTCGGGCAAATCACTATAACTGGCTACAGCAAGACATGAGATATTCAATCAAAATCCTCCTTAACGGATGAGTTCACAACCGAAAAGCTTATTTCTAAAACATATGACCTGAGGAAATCCACCGGGAATCTTTTATCATCGAAGGATGGATTTTAAATAGCTATCAAAGAAAAAACGAATGATATCAATACTATGGCCTCTCTAAAAATCAGCTCCATACCCAGCAAGGAAATAGCGAAAGGCATCATCATCAAAATAGAACGAAGGAGCAAATTTGGCGATTTTCCGCAGGGAGCGCTGAAACCGATCGATATTTTTTCTCTGCCATATACCACCCCTACGCGGGCCGCTACGGTCAAAATCAATCAAGTAAACTCGCATCTTATCATCCAACAGGACATTGTTGGCATTTAAATCCGCGTGATAGATGCCGGCATCATGGAAGCGCCGCACGCAGGCACCTATAGCCGCCCAGACCTCGGTCGAAAGCGGGCTCTTTTCCAGCAGTGCGGAAAGGTTCTGGGCCGGGGCAATGCGTTGGGTGATGAGATCGCACCGATAATATCCGAATTTTCTGGAGACGAACGCGGCGACCGGGCGCGGTACCGGGAAGCTCCGACCATATAAATCCGCCAGGAGGCGCCACTCCTTCCATGAACGGGTATGCTCCAGACGCCAGCCTGCGAATTCATCCTCAAAAACCCTGGCCATGACGCCGCCGCGCCGATAATGACGCCACACCCATTCCTGGCTGCCGAAACGGAGGAAATACCCCCCGCCCCGTCCCACCGTGGGTTCCATCAACAGGGCCCGCTCCGCCAGGGTTGCCGCGTTGAAGAGTCCGCTGAAAGGCTTTGCAAGCAAGCTGGAATCATATAGGATGTAGCCGCCGTCCAATTTTTCGATGCGAGGAACGATATTGCTACCGTTATCTGCTCCACCCAAGAGCCTCTGCATATTGCGACTTTCTGCCATAGGGGACGTCACCCACGTTCTGCCGACGGTGCGGACCATCCAGCATCACTGGCCGCAGACCGCCATCACCTGGATAATCGGCAAGGCTGAAGTGGGTCTGATCGGCGATCTGCCGGGAGTTGAATTCATTGTTTTCGACAAAAAGCTTGGCTGGTCTGCTTACAGAAGCCTTTTCGCCTTATTGAGAAACAGGCAATTCGACGTTCTGCTGCACATGCAGGTTTCTCTGCGCGCCAGCCTGGCCAGCCTTGCCGTCAAGGCGCCGGTTCGCCTGGGTTTTGATCGGGCCCGCGCCAAAAACCTGCAATGGCTATTTACCAATTGCTCAATTGCACCCCGAACACGGCAACATGTGCTTGACAGCTTTCTGGAATTTCCGCGCGCCCTGGGTCTTCAAGAGACTGTTATGGCATGGAACATCCCCATTCCACAACAGGCAAGAGACTTCGTGGCAAAAAACATTCCGGAAGACCGTCGCGTACTGGCCATCAATCCATGCTCCAGTGTTCGAGCCCGGAATTGGCGCAATTGGGACATCCAGTCCTATGCCCAAATCATCGATCATGCGGCACGACAATACGGCCTGCTGACCGTTCTGACCGGGGGTCCTTCGGCGGCGGAAAGGGAATATGCCGAAGCCATTGCCGCCAAGGCGGCCAACAAGCCCATCAACACCGTGGGACGTACGACCTTGAAGGAATTGCTGGCCGTGCTGGAGCGTGCCGAGGTGGTGGTCGCCCCGGATACGGGCCCGGCGCACATGGCCAATGCCGTCGGCACTCCGGTCATCGGGCTGTATGCCAGTTCAAATCCCGAACGTACCGGACCTTACCTTTTCCGGCAGTTCACTGTCAATAAATACCCCGAAGCGGTCAGGATGGAATTCGCGAAGGAAAGCGATGCGGTTCGCTGGGGAAAACGGGTCCGAAACCCGGATGCGATGAACCTGATTCGCGTTGCGGATGTCGAAAAGAGGCTTGCCGAAATACTGGAAAAATAAGTTCCCTAAGGCTCATCCTTGAGAAGGGGGGGAAACGGTCCGCTTTCTCCAATAACAGTCGGTTTGAACCGGCCCGAACCTATAAAGGAATCAAAAAGTTTCCGCACTTTCCCCGTTGAGCAGCGATTTCACCTCCGCCACGGTACGACACACATCGAATACCTGCTCCACCCTCCTGCGGCCATTGCGCCCCAACTCGGCCCGTTGCTCGGGAGCCCGGATCAATTCCTGAAGGGCTGCGAAGAAGGCTTCCCTGTCCCCGGCCGGAACCAGCAGACCGCTGACCTGATCTTGAACCACTTCGGGGGTACTGCTGGCGGCGAAGGCCACCACCGGTGTGGAGGCGGCCATGGCCTCGACCAGCACGTACCCGAAACCCTCCCACAGGGAACAGAGCAGGAAGATATCGATGGCTGCCATGAAGGAGCGGATTTCACTTTGGAAACCGAGAAACACGACCTCCCGGTCCAGGCCCAAAGCGTGACAACGGGCCCGGAGGTCGGCTTCCAGGGGCCCCTTGCCGGCGATGAGCAACCGGCACTTGACCCCGGCGTCTTTCAGCAACCGAACCATCTCAAGCAGAAAGGCCTGGTTCTTCTCATAAGAAAGCCTGCCCGCGTGTCCAAGGACTATCTCCCCTTCCCTTCGCTGATAGATCTGCTGCACGGATTCCCGATCAAAGGCCTCCAGATCGATACCGTTGTAGATAACCCGAATCCGGTCCGCGGGAAACAGATCCGGTTTTCGGGCCAGAACGGTGCGCTTGGTTTCCTCCGAGTTGGCGATGACGTCGGTCACCACCCGGCGAAACAGAAACCGGTTCAGCAATGAAGGTTTTATGGGTATGGCACTGCCTCTTCGATAAACGACTTGGGGAACCCCGGCCAGCCAGGCGCCAACTCCGGCCGCCTTTAAATCGGATGGCAGATTGAGAATGACGGTTGTGATCGCTTCGCGCCGGAAATAACGAACCAATCGCCAGAGCAGCAACGGATTGAGAAAGCTGAATTTGCCGACGGGAAACTCCGCCACGGGCAAACCCTCGCCTCGGGCTCGATCACCCAGTTCACTGCCTGGAAAGGTGGCCACCTGCACGGCGATATGGTCGCCACCCAGCCGGTGGGCGATATCGAAGTGCCATTTTTCCCCGCCGCCCCAGAATTTGGAGCTATTGAAGAAACAGACTTTTTTCACACGGAGCCCCCGCCACAGTCGGGATGGCATGGACCGGTCCGGCCAGGATGTCCGTCAGGGTTATTCAGCAGCATGGCCGCCGGTCTCCTGCAACAATGAACGGGCCGCGTCAATGACCTCCCCGGCGGTCACCGCCTCCATGCATCGATGATCCGTCGGACAGATCCGTTTGAGACAGGGGGCGCATTCGCAATCATGGCGAACGATGCGAAATGCATCGCCATAGGGATGGGTGGTGGTGTGATCCGTCGGTCCAAAAATAGCGACGATGGGAATGCCCAATGCAGCCGCGACATGCATGGGACCGGAATCGTTGGTCACCACCAGGCGGCATCGGGACAGAACCGCCGTCATCTGCCGAAGGGTGGTTTTGCCGATGAGGTTCAGAACCGGCTGCCGCATGGCCTGCTCGATGTCGCGACCGATCTCCTTTTCACCGGGCCCGCCGGTCAGCACGAGATGCAGCCCGAACTCTTCCGCAAGGCGATCGCCCACCTCGGCAAAGCGACCGGGAATCCATCGTTTTGCGGAACCGTAGGCGGCTCCCGGGTTGACGGCCAACCAGGGACCGCCGGGCAGCATTCCTTTGGCCCATTCCGCTTCATTGGCGGTTACCAGCAACCGTTGGCCGCCATCACCGCCCTGGATGCCGAAGGATTGCAACAGGTGCAGATAGTGTTGGGTGTGATGGCGGCGACTGATTTCCTCGGTGAAGGGCAGAGAATGGGTCAGCAATAAACCGCGTCCGTCGGTGCGATAACCGATTCGCTGGGGAATTCTCGCCAGGGTCGCCAGGATGGCGGCTTCGATGGCCTTCTGAAACAGCACGGCCAGATCGAAACGCTCCCGCCGCAGCATGGCGCCGAAGCGCAACAGGCCTTTGACGCCCCGGTGTGGACCGTTTTTGTCGAACACCAGTACCCGGTCGCAATAGGGATGCGGGTCGAACAGGGGCGCCACAACCGGCTTGGCCACCACGACGATCTCGGCCTCGGGAAAGGTGGCCCGCAACGCACCGAGGGCGGGCGTGGTCATGACGACATCGCCCACCCAGTTGGTGGAGCGTACCATAATGCGCTTGATATCCGTGGAATCCAAGGCCTTCATGATTCTTTCCTGTTGCGGTTGTTGACGGTCACGCAAAAAGTCATTCCCGAGATGCTTTTGGTCGGGAATCCAGTTTTTTAATGCCTCGGCTTCATGGATGCCCTACCGAGGCACTCGGGCATGACGAAGCGATTTTGCGAACGCATCACTATTGGACTGCCTGCTCCGGACCGGGTTCCAGACTAATTCTGGTTGCTGTCACCTGATGACTGCGGAATGTCGAGGCTTTGGGCCTCATCCAACAACAGCACCGGAATGCCGTCGATGATGGGAAAGAGCAGCCGGCAGGGCCGACACACCAGGCCATTTCCATCCGGGTCAAAGTGAAGGGGTCCATGGCACCCTGGACAGGCCAGGATATCCAGCATTTCTTCGATATGCGGCATTTTCTCCTCCTTGCCGGGAATTAAGGCGTCGAGCACTCCGGGTTCCAGCCAGTCGAGTTCCAGGCCGACCTGGTAGCAGGGCAACGGCAGGGGCAGTCCTGCCAGTTTGACGGCATCCTTTTCCGTGGTCAGCAAATATTCGGCCTGCGGCGCGGCGGCACGCAGTCTTTGCAGATCCGTCGCGTTATAGGCGGCATGGTCCGAAAAGGCCAGGGTCGCACTCAACGACAGACCGGCGGCCGTCAGGCCGGCAAAAAAAGCCTCCGGATCGGCGATCCCGGCAAAGGCAATGCCGCGCCTGGTTTTGAGTTCTGCGAGGGAAACGCGGTGGCCGGACAAACTGACCGCCTCCCCTGCGAGTCGATGTCGGCACCGCAGTACCGGGCCGGGCAGGGGGAGCAAGGGCGTGTCCGGTTCGGCCCGAGTGAGAACGAATAGCTGGCCGCGTTGCAGGGCCGACGGGCGTTCCCGCAACAGGCCCGCGGGAAGCACCCGGCCGTTGCCGAAGGGACGGCGGGCATCGAGCAATACGATATCGCAATCGCGGGCCACCGCCAAATGCTGAAAGCCGTCATCCAACAGGACGATTTCAGCCTTCAATGTCTCAACGGCGTGCCGCAGGGCGTGAGCCCGGCGTTGGGCCACCAACACCAGCAGGTCCGGGTTGCGACGCGCCAGCAGCATGGGTTCGTCCCCGCAAAGACTCACGTCCAGCACCGACCCATGGCCGGCGCTGACCACCCGGACCCCCTTGCCCCGGCTGCCGTAACCGCGACTGACCACGGCCACCCGCCGCCCCTGGCGTAGATAATATCGGGCCAGATAATCCACCAGCGGGGTCTTGCCGGTACCGCCGACGCTGAGGTTGCCGATGGAAAGCACCGGAACCGGCGCCCGGTAGACACGACGCCAGCCCCGGCGGTAGGACCAGGCGCGCACCGCCATCAGGCCGCCATATGCGGCACCGAAACAGGATAATCCCGCCAGCAGGATCTTTTCGAAAAAATTACTGGCGCCCTGCGTCGCCAGGCGTCGGTAAAACAGGCCGAGCCGAGCCATTTCAGTGTCCCACAACCTGACGAATGACGGCCAGAGTCCGTTCCGTGGCCCCCGCATGCAACTTCAAAAGCTCCATGCCGGCCCGGCCCATGACCGAGCGCCGTTGTGGATCGTTGAGAAGTTCGGCGACCACTGCGCCCAGGCTTTGTTGGTCGATCTGAATGCCACCACCGCCGGCGGCCAGCAACCGCGCGATTTCGCGGAAATTTTCCATATGGGGACCGAACAGTGCCGGTTTGCCGACCATGGCTGCTTCCAGCACATTGTGTCCCCCGATGGGCACCAGGCTGCCGCCGACGAATACCAGATTCGCCGCCCGGTAGAGCGATACCAGTTCCCCCAAAGTGTCTACCAGCAATATTTGTCCGGGCTGGAGAATATCCCCTTGATCAATCGGATTACTGCGCAGCAGGACTGAAAAACCGCGCTCATGCAAAACCGTTTGCAATGCCGGGCAACGCTCGATATGACGCGGTGCCAGCACCAGGATCAAATCGGATCGCTGGGTGCAAAGGTCGGCATACACCTCCATGAGCAGTTCTTCTTCGCCGGGGTGGGTGCTGCCGGCCACCCAGACCAGGGACTCGGCGGGCAACCGGAACTCCTGTCGAAGGGCTTCCATGTCCATCTCCGCCAGGCCGTCCGCAGGCATGTCGAACTTGAGATTGCCGGTCACCATAACCCGGTCCCCGGGGGCCCCGAGTTTCAGCAGGCGTTGGGCATCCTCCCGGCTTTGCATGCAAAAGTGTGAGAAGTGGCACAGCAGACGACGCAACAGGGGTTTGGCGATTTGGTAGCGAGGCAAGGAACGATCGGAAATGCGACCATTGACCAGCACCATGGGAATGCCGGCGCGGCAGGCCAGACGTGCCAGATTGGGCCAAAGCTCCGTTTCAACAATCAGAATCAATTCCGGTTGCAGGCAGCGCAATACCCTGTGCACTACCCAGGACATGTCAAATGGAAAATACAGGCACAGATCGATTTCCTTGATATCGCAGGCAATACTGTGGCCCGTTTCCGTGGTGTTGGAGAGCACCAGGGCATGCTCCGGAAAAGAATTCCGCAACGCCCTCAACAGAGGCACGGCGGCCTTGGTCTCACCGACGGAGACGGCGTGCAGCCAGATTACCCGACGCCCCTGCAGCACCTTGAGCCGGTCGGCCTGATAGATCCCCAGACGCTCCCGGATACCTTCCCGGCTTTTCAAGCCGAGGGCCCGTTTTATCCCGTACCAGGGGATCAGGCAAAGGGCCGCGACCACCCAGATCAAATCATAAAGAAGAAACACACAGCACCTGTTTGCCTGCTGAGTTGGAAGGATTGATGGACTTCAGGTGCCGACCATCGCCGCCCTCCCCTTGCCGGGGGTTCGGAAACTCATCGGTCTCGACACCTCTATCCACTCAGGAACGTGAAGCAAACTGCATTTCATAAAGTCGGCGATAAACGCCATCCGCGGCCAGCAATTGCTGGTGAGTGCCTTCCTCGCAGATGCGGCCTTTTTCCAATACCACGATCTTGTCGGCGTGCATGACCGTCGACAGGCGATGGGCAATGACAATGGTGGTGCGGTTATTCATCAGGTTGGCCAGGGCCTGCTGCACCACCGCTTCGCTTTCCGTGTCCAGGGCACTGGTCGCCTCATCCAGCAACAGAATGGGAGCATTGCGCAGAATCGCCCGGGCAATGCAAATCCGCTGCCGCTGACCGCCTGACAGACGCACTCCGCGATCGCCGATGTGCTGGTCATAGCCCTCCGGCAACAAACGAATGAATTCATCCGCATAAGCCAGACGTGCGGCTTCTTCGACGGCAGCATCGGAGGCCTCCGCGGATCCATAGCGGATGTTGTCGCGAATGCTGTCATTGAACAGGTAGGTCTCCTGATCGACCAGGGCGATGTTGCGCCGCAGGCTGTCCATGGTTATCATGCGGATGTCCTGCCCGTCGATGAGAATCCGGCCTTGCTGGGGATCATAAAACCGAGTCAGCAAACCCACCACTGTCGATTTGCCGCCACCGCTGGGCCCCACCAAAGCGACCACCTCGCCCCGGTTGATCCGCAGGTTGAAGTCCTGCAACACCGGCTCGTTCTGGTAAGCGAAACCGACATGGTCAAACCGCACTTCGCCGCGGGCCCGCCCGATGGACACGGCGCCAACGGCATCGTTGATATCCGGCACCTCGTCCAACAGCTCGAAAACCCGTTCCGCGCCACCCATGGCCTGCTGAATCTTGTTGTTCACCTTGATCAGGCGTTTTACCGGGGTATACATCATGACCATGGCCGCCAGAAAGGAGGTCAATTCTCCCTGGGTCATGGTTCCGCTGATGATCCTGTGAATACCGTACCACATTACCGCGCCGATGCCGATGGAAGACAACAATTCGATGGTTGGCGAAGTGACGGAATCATATTTCATCACTTTGCGGATAAAGTGATAGAACCGCTTGTTTTCCCTGACGAAGCGGCCCGCTTCATAGTTCTCGCTGCCGAACGCCTTGATCACCTTTATGCCGGCCAGGGCCTCCTGCAGCACCTTCGTCAAATCCCCCAGCGCTCCCTGGCCGCGGCGCATGTTCTGTTTAATCTTGCGGCCCAGAAAAACCATGGGGATGACGGTCAGGGGGAGGACCAGAAAGGCCAGGGTCGCCAACCGCCAATCGGTGTAAAAAGCCAAGGTCGTCAGCCCGACCAGAGTCAGGCTTTCCCGGGTGCCGTCAACCAGAACGTCCGCCGAGGCACTCTGGAGGGTGCCCACATCGTTCAGGATCCGGGACATCACGTTGCCGGTGGAACTGCGGGAATAATACCCCATGGACAGCGACAGGGAATGGCCGTACAGATCCTTGCGAATATCCTGCACCACCATCTGCCCCGCGGTTTTGATGAAGTATTCCTGCACGAAGCGGCCGAGCCCTTTGACAAAGGCAATCCCGACAATGAACACCGGCACCAGGTTGACCAGGTCCCGAGCCTTGCCGCTGAGCACCTCGTCCACCAGCGGCTTGACCAGCCTGGCCATGGTGACATCCGCACCGGACACCAGCAATGATGCCGCCACCGCCACCAGGATCCGCCCGACATAGGGGCGGGAGTAACGGAACAGACGATGATACAGGCTACGGATGGACTGTTCCACAGTTCTTGACCCTTCTTTTACTCAACTCCGACACCATGGCCGCCACCCGACCCGAGCAACCGCCCTCGCCCATCTGCTCGCGCACCTCTGCGAGGCCTTGACGGATGGATCGTTGGTACGCGTCGTCCCTGAGGATGGCGGCGATTTCCGCGGCGATATTCGCCGGGGTGGCCTGCTCCTGGATGAACTCCCGCACCACCTCCCGGCCGGCGACGATGTTGGCCAGACCGATATGGGGCACGCGGATCAGCCGCCGGCCGATGGCATAGCTCAATGGCGCCAGCTTGTAAACGATGGCCATGGGCGTGCCGGAGAGAGCAATCTGCAGGGTGACCGTGCCGGATACGGTCATAATGGCATCACAGGCGCGGATCACGTCATGGATGTTTTCTTCCATCAACCTGACGGGCAGCTCCGTCGTCGCCAGGCGTCGTTCAATTTCGCCGCGCAGGGAATCGGCCGCCACCGGCAACAGAAACCGGGCATTGGGGAACTGACGTTTCAGTTCCAGGGCGCTCTGCAGCAGAGTGTCGAAAATATATTTCAGTTCGTTGCGGCGACTGCCCGGGAACAGTCCGATGACCGGCCCGACCGGGTCCATGTCCCAGGATCGCAGCAGGGCATCCCGATCCCGGCCGGCCTCGAATTCGTCCAGCAGGGGATGGCCGACATAGTCCACCTCGATATCCTGCCCGCGATAGAGCTCCGGCTCGAAGGGAAAGATGGCCGCCAGCCGATCCACCACCCGGGCGATGCGTTTGACCCGGCCGCGACGCCAGGCCCAGACCTGGGGACTGACGTAATACAACACCGGCACGCCGGCCTTTTTGGCGCGCGCCGCCAATTGCAGATTGAATTCGGCGAAATCGATCAAAACCAGGACGTCCGGGCGCTCCGGGCCCTTCAAAACACGCGTCAGGCGGCGCAGGGCCCGCCAGATGACCGGCAGATGTCCCACCACCTCCACCAGGCCCATGACCGCCAATGCCTCGCCGGAAATCAGAATCTCGCAGCCCGCTTCGGCCATGCGCGGTCCCCCGACGCCGAAAAAAGCCAGCTCGGGATCCTGCTCACGGGCGGCGTGAATGAGATTGGCTCCGTGCAAATCCCCGGAGGCCTCACCGGTGACGATCAGCGCGCGCCGGGCGGGCGCCGGGTTGCCGCTCATCGTGCCGCCGCGTCGGCAATGGTCCGGCACACCAGGCGGATCTGTTCCGCCGTCAGTTCCGGATACATGGGCAGGGACAGCACTTCCGCCGCCGCCTGTTCGGCGACGGGCAAGGACAGCCCGGCGCAATCCGCGGCAAACACCTCCTGACGGTGCAGAGGTACGGGATAGTAGATGGCCGAAGCGATGCCGGCGGCACTCAAAGTCTTTTGCAGATCCTCCCGCCGGGGAGCGCGAAGGGTGTATTGATGGAAGACATGACAACCCTTGCCGTCCTCCACCGGGGTGAGCACCGGCGCATCCTGCAGCAGTTCCGAATACAAGGCGGCGTTACGGCGGCGGGCACGGTTGTAATCGTCGATATGTTTGAGCTTGACCCGCAGTATGGCGGCCTGCATATCGTCCAGACGACTGTTGTAGCCGATGGCCGCATGATAATAACGCTCCCGGCTGCCATGATTGCGCAACATGCGGATTTCCGCCGCCAGATGATCGTCATTGGTGACGATCATGCCGCCGTCGCCATAGCAACCGAGGTTTTTGCTCGGAAAAAAGGAAAAACAGCCGGCATCGCCCCAGGCACCGGTCATGCGACCCTGGTAGACGGCACCGAAGGATTGGGCGCAATCTTCGATCAGCCGCAGACCGTGCCGGTCGCAGATCTGTTTGAGGGGCGCCAGATCGGCGGGCTGCCCGAACAGGTGCACCGGCAAAACCGCGCGGGTACGCGGCCCGACGGCCGACGCCACGGCATCAACGCAGATATTGAAGGTCTGCGGATCGATGTCGACGAACACCGCCTTGGCCCCGACATAGGCAATCGCCTCCGCCGTGGCAATGAAGGTAAAGGGGGTGGTGATCACCTCGTCGCCGGGCCCGATACCGGCGGCGCGCAAGGCCAGGTGCAGAGCGTCGGTGCCGGAAGCCACGCCGATGGCATGGCGCACTCCGCAATAGGCGGCAATTTCCTGTTCCAAGGCCTCGCCCTGGGGTCCGAGGACAAACTGGCTGCCCTCCAGAACGCTGTCCAGCTGCCGGCGGATTTCCTCCTTCAACGACTGGTACTGGCCACGCAAATCGACCATCGGAATATTCATGATTATCTCTTATCTCCTTGCATCCCAAAAGCAAAGCGAGGACTGCGCAACGCGGACCTCGCCCCATGCCATCCGATTCAACATCGTGCAATCAGCCGGGCCACACTCCACCCAGGCGCCGACTGATCTCCAAGGCCACTTCCAGGGCCCGTCGACCGGCTTCGCCGCCCACCACCGGGGGCTGACCATGTCGCACCGCATCGACAAAGGATTCGATTTCGTCACGCAATACATCGCGCTCCTCGAAATGCCGTTCCTGCATGGTGATACCGGGCAACCCGGGTACCGGCATGCCTTCGCCTTCCTGGCGGCAGACGCTGATGCGGCGTTTCTGGTAATCGATGGAGAAATAGGCGTCGGACTGGAACACCCGTATCTTGCGCATGGCCTCGCGGCTGACCCGACTGGCGGTGACATTGGCCACGCAGCCGTTGACGAACTCCAGGCGGGCATTGGCGATATCCACCTCGCTGGACAGAATCGGCACCCCTACCGCCTGAATTCCCACCAGTTCCGACTGCACCATGTGCAGAATGATGTCGATATCGTGAATCATCAGATCGAGGACCACGTTGACATCCGTGCCCCGGCCGCGAAAGGGCGTCAGGCGATGGGACTCGATGAAACGCGGCTCCTTGAGAACACCCTCCAGGGCGACCACCGCCGGATTAAAGCGTTCCAGGTGACCCACCTGCAGAATGCACTTTTGTTCCCGCGCCAGTTCAATGAGTTCGGTGGCTTCGGCCACCGTTTCGGTGATGGGCTTTTCAACCAGCACATGCTTGCCCGCCGCCAGACAGCGCCGGGCGACTTCATGATGAAATCGGGTCGGCACCACCACCGAAACCATATCGACCTGCTCCAACAGCGCCGTCAGCTCGGTGCAGACCGGACAACCCAACTCACTGGCGACCTCGGCCGCCCGCCGGGCATCCGCATCCAAAACACCGACCAGTTCCACACCCTCCAGGGCCGCGAATTTCTGGGCATGAAAACGACCCAGATAGCCGACCCCGACCACGGCCGCCCGCAATCCAGACATGCTCTCCCTCCTAGCGGGCCACGCCCCGTTCGCTGGCCCGGACAAAGTCGGTAAACACCTTAATTTCAGGCGAATCGGGCAATTCCGCGGCGATGCGATCCAAGGCCAGTTCCTGTCGCAGTCCCGATCGAAACAGCAGCCGATAGGCCTGCTTGATGTCCCGCACCAACTCGTCACTGAACTGGCGACGTTTGAGACCAATCTGATTGATGCCGACGGTTTTGGCCCGATCACCCTGGGCGATGGTGTAGGGCGGAATGTCCTGGGCCACCATGGAGCCGCCGCTGATCATAACGTGACAGCCGATGCGGGTGAACTGGTGCACGGCGGACAGCCCCCCCAGAATGGCATGATCGTCCACCCGAACATGGCCGCCCAAGGTAGCGCAATTGGCCATGACCACCCGGTTGCCGACCATGCAGTCATGGCCGACGTGGCAATAAGCCATGAACAGGTTGTCGTCGCCGATAACGGTTTCGCCGCCGCCCCCCTCGGTGCCCCGGTGCAGGGTGACGAATTCACGGATGCGATTGCGATGGCCGATACGCAGCCAGGATTTTTCCCCGTGAAACTTGAGATCCTGGGGATCGGCACCCACCGAGGCGAATTGAAAAATACGATTGTCCTCGCCGATTTCCGTCCAGCCCTCGATGACGGAGTGCGGCCCGATCCAGGTACCGCGCCCGATGCGCACGTTGGCGCCGATGACGGCAAACGGGCCGATTTCCACTCCTGCTGCAATCTGCGCGTCCTCATGTACTATGGCGGTAGGGTGTATCATGAGTACCTCAGTCTTTGCCGGCAGGCGCAAAAACCGCCTTGAGTTCGGCTTCCGCTACCAGCACGCCATCCACAAAGGCTTTGCCTTCGAAGCAATGCAACCCGCGCCGACAGTTGACCATTTCCAGTTCCAGTCGCAACACATCGCCGGGCATGACCGGACGGCGAAACCGGGCTTTGTCAATGCCGGTGAAGTAGGGCACCTGATCGTTGCCGTTTTCTGCCGCCAGGGAGGCCACCACGCCGCCCACCTGCGCCATGGCTTCGATGATCAGCACCCCCGGCATGATGGGATGGCCGGGATAATGGCCCTGGAAAAAGGGTTCATTGATGGTCACATTCTTGATCCCGACAGCCCTTTTGCCCGGCTCGAGATCGACGATGCGATCCACCAGCAAAAAGGGATAACGGTGAGGCAGCAGCTTCATGATGGCGAGCGTATCGAGGTTCATGCCCTTACTTTTCCTCCAATTTATTTTCCAACTCCGCCAACTGCCGCTTCAGACGGCTGATGTCGCGGCGCATGTCCGGCAGTTGGGCGAAACTCGCGGAAGCTTTCAGCCAGTCCTTGTGCGCGATGGCCGGTGTTCCGGATACCACCTGCCTGCCGGGCAGAGAATTTATTACCCCGCTCTGGGCGCCGACCATGGTGTGATCGCCGATCTTGATATGGCCGACCACCCCCACCTGACCGCCGAGGGTGCAATGGTTGCCGATGCGGGTGCTGCCGGAAATACCCACCTGCGCCACCACAATGGTATCCTCACCGATCACCACGTTGTGCGCCACCTGCGCCAGGTTGTCGATCTTGCTGCCGCGACCGATGCGGGTTTCGCCCAGAGCGGCCCGATCGATGCAGGTATTGGCGCCGATTTCCACATCGTCCTCGATGACCACGATGCCGACCTGGGGGATCTTGTAATAGGCCCCACCGTCCGGAGCAAACCCGAACCCGTCGGAACCGATGACGGCGCCGGGTTGCAGAATCACCCGATCCCCCAAACGGCACTGCTCCCGCACGATGGCGCCGGCATGCAGGGTGCAATCCGTGCCGACCACCACATCCTCGTACAGCACCACTCCCGGATAAAGAATGCTGCCGCGGCCGACCACGGCGCCGCGACCGACCACGCAACCGGGATGGAGGGTGACCTCCGGGCCGATGTGCGCCTCGGGATCCACCAGCGCCCCGGGCAGGATGCCGCGCGGTTCCGGACGCCGTACGTGCAATGCGGTGAGAATCTTGGCAAAGGCCAAATAGGGATTGTCGCAAAGCAGCAGGGGCACGCCGGGACTTTCGGTACCCGGCTTGGCAATCACCGCCGCCGCCTGTGTGTCCTGCAACCGGGCCAGGTATTTGGGATTGGCGATGAAGGTGATGTCGCCACCTCGGGCGGCGTCGATGGACGCCACCCGATGGATTTCCACCTCGCCATTTCCCGCTACCCGACCGCCGACCAGTTCAGCCAGTTCCGTCAGGGTCGCCATGCCGCCCCCTATTTCCCGTTGGCCTTTTTGGGCAGTTTGTCGTAGGCCTGAATGACCTGGTTGGTCAGATCGATACCGTTGCTGGCATAAAGCAGGGAGTTTTTCTCCACGATAACCGTGTAGCCGCCCTTGTCGCCGATTTCCTTGACGATCTTGCTGAGCCCTTCGAGGATATGCCGGGTGGCCTTGGCATCCTCCTGCTGCAGTTCTTCCTGGGCATCCTTGGCAAACAGCTGGAAGGCGCGCACCTTTTGCTGGTATTCCCGCTCCTTGGCGGCACGCGCGTCGGCGGACAATACCATTTTCTGCTTTTCGAAGTCGTCGTTGAGCTTCTTCAGTTCCGCCTGGCGACTTTCCATGGTTTTCTGGAAATTATCGACCTTGCGCTTGATGCGATCCTTGGCGGCCTTGCCTTCCTGGGTCGAGTTCAGCGCTTGCTGCAAATCAATCACGCCGATCTTGACGTCCGCCGCCATCGCGGGAACGGTTGCCAATACCAGCATCGTCAGCATAATTCCAAGCATTTTTTTCATGTCAGACTCCTGTCAAGTGAGAGTGGGTGGTTAAAACATCCTGCCAACGGTGAAATCGAACACCGAACTTTCTTCCCAGGGTTTGGGATCGAGATTGTAGCCCCATTCGAAACGCAGCGGACCCATGGGGCTGTTCCAGCGCACCCCGGCACCGACGCTGTAGCGCAGATCGGAGAACATGGACTGCTCCTTGTCCCAGGCATTGCCGATATCGAAAAACACCACCCCTTTGAGCTTCATGTCCCGGATCAGGGGAAAGGTCAATTCGACGTTGGCAAAGGCGGTCTTGTTGCCGCCGTAATAATCTCCGGTATCCGGGTCGCGGGGACCGAGTTCGCGGGTTTTGAAGCCGCGCATGCTGTTGATGCCGCCCAGGTAAAAGCGTTCGTCCAGGGGAATGCGGCGGTCATCCAGATCCTGGATATAGCCGAACCGGCCATGCACGCTGAACACGAATTCGCGGGGCAGGGGATAGAAGTAGCGGTGGTCGAAGATGTATTTGACGAATTTGGCGTCCCCGCCGAGGCCGGCATACTCCACGGACAATTCGGAAATGTGCCCGCGGCTGGGGTCGGGACGGAAGTCGGTGGTGTTGAGAGTCAGGGACGCCGTAACGGAGGAGATGGTACTTTCCCCTGCTTCCTCCTTGATCTGGTTGGAAGCGTCTTCGGCGACATCGTAGATATCCTTCTTCTCATATCGGTAGACAAAGAAGGAGCGCAGATCATCGGTAATGGGCAGACCGAGCTTGATGTTGCCGCCGGTGGCCTCCCGGGTGAAGTCGGTCCATTCCCGTTCCGTCTTGTACACATCGAACCCCAGGGCCAGATCCCGGTCCAGGAAATAGGGGTCCAGCAAACCTACCCGGTAGGTGCTGCTCTTGCCCCCCAGGGAGGCCGCCAGGTCCAGTTTCAGGGCCTTGCCCATGAAATTTTCCTGGGATACGGAACCCTGCAGCAGCAAACCGTCCGCCGAAGAGAAGCCCGCCCCGACACTGAAACTGCCCGTTGGGCGTTCCTTGACATCGATTTCAACGTCCATCAGGTGCTCTTCGGCGCCGCGGCTGGTGGTCAGGTTCACCTCGTCGAAAAAGCCCAGATTGTTGATGCGGCGGCGGCTTTCCTTGATGCCCGTGGCACTGTAGAGGTCGCCCTCGCCGAGTTGCACATGCCGGCGGATGATCTTGTCACGGGTACGGGTGTTTCCGGCAATGCCGATGCGGCCGATGCGAACCCGGCTGCCCTGTTCGATCTCGAAGGTGATATCGACCTTTCGCTGTTGCTCATCCACCTCGGTCAGGGGGGTGACGTTGACGAAGGCATAACCCTGATCGGCATAGAAGTCATTCATTACCAGCAGGTTTTCGCGCAGGGCCAGACGGCTGAACACATCCCCCGGACGCATGCGAACCTTGGCCAACAGTTCCTCGCGACCGATCAGCAGATCACCCTGGACATCCAAGGCGCCGATGAAAAACTGCGGGCCTTCCTCGATTTCAAACAGCAACTCGACGGATTTCTTGTCATCCTTGACGATGACCTGAGGCTGTCTGACGCGGGCCTGGATATAGCCCTTGTTGAAATACTTGTCGGTCAGCAGATCCACGTCCACCTGCGCCATTTCCTCCCGATAGGCGCCGCGCTTGGTCAAAAAGGACAGGAACCATTTTTTCTTGGTCAGCATGGCCTTTTTCAGTTCCCGATCCTTGAAAACCGTATTTCCCTCGAACCGGATATCCGTGACGTAAACCGGCGAACCTTCGGTGATGGTGAAGGTGACGGTCGCCTCCCGCTTGTCGTCGATCTCAACCTTGGTCGCAACTTCCGTCGCATAATAACCGGCCTCCACATAGGCCTTTTTGATGGCCTGGACGCCGTCGCGAAGAAATTGCGGCTGGTAGAAATCGGTGCCCTTGGCCTTGACCAATTCGCCCAGTTTTTCGTTCTTCAGCTCCTTGTTGCCGGAGAAATTGACCTGCCGGAGCAGGGGCCGCTCTTCGACCTGATAAACCAGCCATTGCTGTCCGTCGCGTTCCTGGAGCAGAGCCTTGACGTCGGCGAAGCGACCGGTCTTGAAGATGGCCTGAATGTCCCGATCGATATCCTCGATGGTCAATTCACTACCGGCAGCGGCCGTCAGAATCGCTTCGATATAGGCCCGCTCCACCCGGCGATTGCCTTCAACGACAACCCTGTCCACCTTGTAGGTTTGCGCATATCCGGTGCAGGGCAACATCAGCAGTACCAGGCACAGCAGGCTTACCAGTTTTTTCGGCATAATTCCGAGTCTCCGCCAAGGCTTTGAAAATGCGTCATTATAGAGTAAAGAAAATGCAGGTGTAAACCCATATCTGGACTAATTTTCTATCCCGCAATCCGGCCGTCGGCCATACGAACGACACGGTCCATGCGTCCGGCCAGGGTCGCATCGTGGGTCACGATCAGCAAGGTCAGACCGCGCGCCTCGTGCAGGGTCTGCAGCAGACGATAGATTTCGTCGGAGGTGGCACTGTCGAGATTGCCGGTCGGTTCGTCGGCCAACAGAATCCGCGGTTGCATGACCAAAGCCCGGGCGATGGCCACCCGCTGCTGCTCGCCGCCGGAAAGCTCCCCCGGCTTGTGGGTCAGTCGGTGTTCGAGGCCGACCTCGGCCAGCAGTTCGCGGGCCCCCTGCTCGGCACGGGCCCGCGGCCAACGGCCGATGAGAGCCGGCAGCATGACGTTCTCCAGGGCCGTGAATTCCGGCAGCAGTTGATGGAATTGAAAGACGAAGCCGATGGTGCGGTTGCGGAAGGCGTCCAGCAGACCGCCTTTGAGATCAAAGATCTCCTGGCCTTCGAAATGGACACTGCCTGAACTGGGCCGATCCAGACCGCCGAGAATGTGCATCAGGGTCGTCTTGCCGGCACCGGAAGCCCCGACCACGGCCACCCGCTCCCCGGCCTCGACGGTCAGATCCACCGCTGTCAGCACATCCACCCGGCGGTTGCCGCTGATAAAACTCTTGTGCAGGTTTCTGACCTCGATCAACGCCGCCCCCTATTCATAACGCAAGGCTTCGCCCGGTTCCATCTGAGCGGCGCGCCAGGCAGGATAGACCGTGGCCAGCAGGCAGATGGTCATGGCCACCAGCGCCACGGCCAGCACGTCGTCGGTATGGACCACCGAAGGAAACTGCTGCATGCCGTAAACGGCCTGATCGAAAATTTTCAGACCCAATATTCTTTCCAGCCCCTTGATGATGGGGTCGGCGTGCTTGGCCAAGGTTACCCCGAGGGCGGTGCCGAGACTGGTGCCCAGGGTACCGATGATCAGCCCCTGCAGAATGAAAATCTGCATAATGCTGCGCGGATTGGCGCCCATGGAACGTAGAATGGCGATGTCCTTGTGCTTTTCCATGACCACCATAATCAGGGTGATGGCGATGTTGAAGGCCGCCACCAAAACGATGATGCCCAGAACGATGAACAGGCCGAGCTTTTCCAGTTTCAGGGCGGACAGAAAGGAGCCGAACAGATCTTCCCAGGAACGGGCCAGGTAGGGATAGGGGAAGGTCTGCTGCAGGCGTGCGGCGACGCCGGCGGCCTGATCGAAGGAGGCGAGTTCCACCTCGACCCCGCTGGCCTGGCCGTCCGCGTCGAGGAGATTCTGCGCCTGCTCCAGGGCCACATAGGCGAAATAGGTATCCAGAAAGCCGCCCCGATGCCGGAAAATACCCACCACCCGAAAGGACTTCATCTTGGGAATGAGACCGAAGGGCGTCACGGTGAATTTGGGCGGAATGACATTGAGGGTGTCACCCACCTCGATGCCGAGACTGATGGCCGTATCCAGGCCGATGACGATGCCCGGCGGACCTTCGCCGGCCTCGAACAGGGCCTGCTCCAGATTCACATCGGCCCAGGTCCGGGTCGGCTGGGCCAGGACCTTGTTACCCCGCTCCACCCCCTTGACATTGACCGCCGCCACATTCTGCCTGGACAACAGCATGGCTTCCCGGGAGACGAAGGGCGTCACCGCCGTGGCCTCCGGCACCGCCTCCGCGACCCGGGACACGACCTCGCGGAAGTTCTCGATATTGCCACCCTGCTGCTGAACCAGGACGTGGGGCACGTTGCCCAGAATCTGCTGACGCACCCCGTCATGGAAACCGGTCATGACCGCCAACACGACAATCAGCGCCGCCACCCCGAGGGTGACGCCGGCGATGGAAATGAAGGAGATGACGGAAATGAAGGTCTGCTTGCGCTTGGCCCGCAAATATCGCAGACTGACAAACCACTCGTAGCCCATGAGACTCCATTGCGCAGGGCATGGGGGCGCGCCCCCGCCTTCCCTGCATCGCAGATACTATTTACTTTCCGGCCGCAACTGGGGAAACAGAATGACGTCGCGAATCGAAGCGGAGTTGGTCAGCAGCATGACCAGACGATCGATGCCGATGCCTTCGCCGGCCGTCGGCGGCAATCCGTATTCCAGGGCGCGGATGTAATCCTCGTCCATGGCGTGAGCTTCCTCGTCGCCCGCTTCCTTCTCGGCAAGTTGCTGCAGGAAACGCCCCTTCTGATCCACCGGATCGTTCAACTCCGAAAAGGCATTGGCCAGTTCCCGGCCGACGATGAACAACTCGAACCGGTCGACAACCGTCGGGTCCGCATCGTTTTTACGCGACAGGGGCGATACTTCCGTGGGGTACTGGGTGATGAAGGTCGGATGCCATAACTGCGGTTCCGCCACTTCATCAAAAATCTCCGTCAGCAGCTTGCCGTGGCCGATGCCGTCCTCCACTTCCAATCCCAGGCCGCGGGCGTAGGCGCGGGTGGCGGCCGGGTCTTCCAGCACCTCCGCCGCCACCTTACCGTATTGGCAGATGGCCTCCTTGATGGTCAACCGTTTCCAGGGCGGCGTCAGATCCACTTCGCGTTCGCCGTAGGCGAATTTCAGGCTGCCGACCACCTCTTCGGCCACATGGCAAATCAACCGCTCGGTAAAATCCATCAGGGTTTCGTAGGTGGCGTAGGCCTGGTAGAACTCCATCATGGTGAATTCGGGATTGTGCTGGATGGAGATCCCCTCGTTGCGGAAGTTGCGGTTGATTTCGAACACCCGCTCGAAACCGCCGACCACCAGCCGCTTCAAATACAGTTCCGGCGCGATGCGCAGAAACAGATCCATTTTCAGGGTATTGTGATGGGTGACGAAGGGCTTGGCCGTGGCGCCGCCGGCCACCGGATGCATCATGGGCGTCTCGACTTCGAGGAAATCGTGTTCGACCATGAAGTTGCGAATCAGGGTAATGATGCGGCTGCGCTTGGCAAACACCTCGCGCACCTCCGGATTGACCATGAGGTCCAGGTAGCGCTGCCGGTAGCGGGTTTCCACATCCGTCAGACCATGCCACTTTTCCGGCAGCACCTGCAGGGATTTGGTCAGCAGGCGGATGGATTCGGCGCGCAGGGACAGTTCACCGGTCTTGGTACGGAAGGGTTTGCCGGCCACGCCGACCACGTCGCCGATATCGAACTTGCGAAACAGGCGAAAGGTATCCTCGCCGATCTCGTCGCGGCTGACGAACACCTGCAGGCGGCCGCTACGGTCCTGCAATTGAATGAACGCCGCCTTGCCGAAATCGCGCTTGGCCATAATGCGGCCGGCCAGGGAATAATGGTGGTTGATGACCTCGAGGGTGGCGGCATCCTCCCCCTCGTGGGCCTCACGCACCGCCCCGGTGGTGGCGGTGACCTCGAAATCATTGGCAAAGGGATTCACCCCCTGCTGCCGGAATTCTTCCAGCTTGGCCCGGCGCTGCATCAAAATCGCATTCAGATCTTCCATAATTCCTTTCCTTTTCCACCCGGTTCCCGCCGGCGGCGAACCGGCCCCCGCCCGCGAAAACCGGCCCGTCCTTCGCACCTTCAAGGCTGCAATCCAGCCCTTTGCAGAACAAACAAGGCACAGTAAACAAAGGGCTTTGGCAAGTCAAGGGCAAACCCGGACCGCCTCACGGAGGCGGTTATTTGCCGCTCAGCAGGTAAGCCTCGATGAACCCGGACAGCTCACCGTCGAGCACCGCGTCCGTATTACCGGTCTCGAAACCGGTCCGGTGATCCTTGACCATGCGGTAGGGATGCAGCACGTAGGAACGGATTTGACTGCCCCAGGCGATGTCCATCTTTTCACCGGCGATGACCGAAGCCTCCTCCGCCTTTTTGCTGCGCTCCAGTTCATAGAGCCGCGCCTTGAGCTGACCCATGGCCGTGGCCCGGTTCTTATGCTGGGAACGCTCGTTCTGGCAGGAAACCACGATGCCCGTCGGCAGGTGGGTAATGCGAATCGCCGAATCAGTCTTGTTGACGTGCTGGCCGCCGGCGCCGCTGGAGCGGTAGGTATCCACCCGCAGATCCTTTTCGTTGATTTCCACCACGACATCATCGGGTAATTGGGGAAACACGAACACCGAGCAGAAGGAGGTGTGGCGTCGGGCATTGTTGTCGAAGGGTGAAATTCGCACCAGACGATGGATGCCGATTTCCGAGCGCAGCCAACCGTAGGCGAAATCGCCATCGACCGTCAGGGTGGCGTTTTTGAGGCCGCCCTCCTCCCCTTCCTGGAAATCGGTAATCTCGGCCTTGAAACCCTTTTTCTCGAAGAAACGCAGATACATGCGAAGCAGCATATCGGCCCAGTCCTGGGCCTCGAGGCCGCCGGCCCCGGCATTGATGCTGAAAATGGCGTTGCAGGCGTCGTGCTCCCCGGACAACATGCGGGTGAATTCCATCTGCGCCACGCGCTTTTCCAACTCCGGCAGCAGTTCGCGAATTTCGACCAGGGTCGCCTCGTCCTCGCTCTCCTCGCCGAGTTCCGCCAGGACCCGCAGATCATCCAGTTCGGCGGCCGCCCGCTGCCAGCCTTCAACGATCTTCTCCAAACCGGTCCGCTCCTTCAGCAGGTCCTGGGCCCGGTCTCCCTGTTCCCAGAAGCCGGGGCGGGCCATTTCCGCCTCCAGTTCGGCAATCCGTTCCTGTTTGCTGCCGAGGTCAAAGATACCTCCTCAGCTCATCAAGCTTTTCCTGGAGGGTATCAAGGGCTTGCACTTCTTCATTGAACATAGGGGGCTCCTGGCTTGGGATTATGAGGCGGGGATTATAGCCACTTGTCGCGCGGGTCGCAAGGTGCGCTTGTGAAAAAGGGTACTGTTCAGACGCACAGTGTCCGCTTTTCCCCACTCCTTTCACGAATGAGAGGTTTTGCCGGCATGGCCGCATGACCGGTGCCGACACGATTTTTTCCCGGCCGTTTTAAACCTCTGTTTTCCGCTCTGTTTTTCAATGACTTGGGGGAACAAACAGCCCCGCACAAAAATCCCTTTTAAGGTATTTTTTCACCTTTTTCGCTTGATCTTCCCTTTTCCCTTGGTTAGGTTGCCCATCGGTTAATGCGTTTGACCCTGGCCTTTGACGGCCGGTCGCAGCTTTGGTGTACGGCGGAAAAATTTCGCACCGTACAGGACATTCAATACAAACCGGATCTCTAGGAGGAACCAATGGACGTAAAACAGACGATCGATCAGATGGTCGAAAAGGCCAAGGCCTCGCTGGCCGAGTTCAAAAAGCTCAACCAGGAACAGACCGATGCCATCTGCGAAGCGATTGCCAAGGTCATCGAAGGGCAGAAAGAAGAACTGGCCCAATTTGCCGTCGAAGAAACCGGCCTGGGCAATGTCGCCGACAAGACCATCAAAAACCACTTCGGTTCGACGGTGGTCTGGAACGATATGAAAGGCGTGAAGACCGTCGGCGTCGTCAAGGATGAAAACGACATCATCGAAATCGCCGAACCGGTCGGCGTGGTCGCCGCCGTGACCCCGACCACCAACCCCACCTCCACGGTCTGCTTCAAGGTCCTCTCCGCCCTCAAGGGCCGCAACGTGGTGATCTTCGGCTTCCATCCCCGGGCTCAGAAGTGCTGCACCCGCACTGCCCAGTTGTGCCTGGATGCCGCCCTGGCCGCCGGCGCCCCCAAGGATTGCATCCAGTGGGTTGAACAGCCGTCCGTCGAAGCCACCAATGCCCTGATGACCAATCCCGGCGTCGATGTCATTCTGGCCACCGGCGGCGGGGCTATGGTCAAGGCCGCCTACAGCTCCGGCAATCCCGCCTTCGGCGTCGGCGCCGGCGGCTGCCCGGTTTATGTGGCGAGCGATGCCGACCTCGACCAGGCCATGGCCGACGTGCTGCTGTCCAAATGCTTTGACAACGGCGTGGTCTGCGCCTCGGAACAGAACCTGATTTTCGACAGCGCCGCGGTGGCTGAAAAAGCCGTTGCCAAGCTGCAGGAACTGGGTGCCTACCTGGTCAATCCCGAAGAAAAAGCCAAACTGGAAAAACTCTACTTCGGTGATTGCTATGTCGTTTCCGGCAAGGTGGTCGGTCAACCCGCCGCAAAAATCGCCGAAATGGCCGGCTTTGCCGTGCCCGAAAGTACCCGCGCGCTGCTGGTCGGCCCCCTCAAGGGCATCCAGGACGTGGAACCCATGAGCCGTGAAAAACTCTCTCCCGTGCTCGGCTACATGGTGGTCGACGGCAAGGAAGCGGCCATCGAACGCTGCGCCGAACTGCTGAAAAAAGGCGGCGCGGGCCACACCGCCGGCATTCATTCCGCCGACGACAGCCTGTGCGTCGAATTCGCCACCCGCGTCGACGCCAATCGCGTGACCTTCAACTCGCCCACCAGCCACGGCGCCATCGGCGGTCTGTTCAACGTCATGATTCCGTCCCTGACCCTCGGCTGCGGCGCCCAGGGCAACAACATCACCACGGACAACGTCAGCTTCCGCAACCTGGTCAGCATCAAGCGCGCCGCCCGCCGCGTCGTCCAGGGCTAAGCGTCTCAAACCGGAAGAAATCGACCTGATCCTCCGGTCGCAGGGTCCTCCGCCATGGCGGGGGGCCCTTTCTAATTCTTCCTTTGCCATTCTCGTCAATTTTCAGTAAGGTTGACCTTCAATTTTCTAATTCCGGTCGCCTGAATGAAATTGCTTCCCGTTCTTGCCTTCGCTTCCTTTATCCTCTGGCTGCTGGCCGTGCCCATGGACGGACCCTTGCCGGGCGCCATCGGCATGCCCGAGGCGGCGCGTTATTTCCTGCTGCCCCATGCAGGGATGTTGGCGCTGCTCGGGCTGGCCTGTCCGCCGCGCTGGTTTGAACGGCTGGCACCGACGGGAATCGTGGTGACCGTGCTGCTGACCATGCTGCTGCCTTGGCAGATCAACAGGGCCCCGTGGATATTGTTCGGGTTGGGCCTGTCCGGAGCCTTCGTCACCATTCGGGCCGGCCTGGCATTACGGCGGCAACAAAAACCGGTCATGCAGGCCGCTCTCGGCCTGGTTCTGGGCAATTTGCTGCTGTTCCCTCTCTGCCTGCGCCCGAACGGCCAAGCCTGGCTTTTCATTGTGACGAGCCTGCCCCTGTTGCTGCTCCTCAAATGCCCGCCCTCCATCCCCGCTTCCGCGGGTTCCGGCAGATTGTGGCCCTATCTGCCCTTCATCCTTGTATTCAATGTGGTCAGCGGCCTGATGTACGGCTTTATCTTTCCCGCCTACCAAGCCGCCGCTTTCGCCCCGGGAATGGAATTGTCCTTTTACATGGCTGCGGTATTGGTCACCGTCCTGGTCATCCGCCGCGAACGCGATCTTGCCCTGATTTGCGGCATCATTCTGGGGATGGCCGCCTTTGCTCTGCTGCAGTACCCCTCCCGTCCAACCATCAACCTGAGCATGTTCATCATGCAGGCCGGCGCCGGGGCCATCGATCTGTTCCTGTTGGTGTTTCTGCTCTCCCTGCCCGCCCCGATTCGATCCTTCGGCATCGGACTGGCGACCCTCTGCCTGGGCATTGCCGGGGGCAAATGGATCAGCCGGCATTTTGCCGACATGGCCGAAGCCATCGCCCTGTGCGGCCATCTGACCTTGAACCTGTCCCTGCTGACCCTCTATTTTCTGGGACGGCGCCTGCATGGCCACACCCTGCCCATGGCACCGCCCCGGAATGGCACGCAACCTGCGATATCCGATGACAACGAGGACGGTCTGCGGATCCCGGACCACCTGCGCCTGCTGCTCTCGGAACGCGAATACCTGGTGCTGGTCGGTACCATGGACGGCAGGAGTTACCGGGACATTGCCGCCTCCCATGGCATTTCGGAATCGTCGGTAAAGACCTATATGCGGCGCATCAACAGCAAGTTGGGCGCCGGCAGCAAGAAGGAACTGTTGCAGCGCCTTGAAGGGGTTGGCGAGCAACTCTTCGCCAGTCCGGACTTCATTGATAGAGACAAATAATCTTTCCTTTTTCAGACGATCCGACTATGATGCAGGCTCCGAATAGTTCAGGGCCGGAAAGCCGCAATCACCACCCCGGAAAGGCATGCAGACGGTATTTTTCGCAGCCTGCCGGAGTACGACCTTTTCACCCGCGCGAAAGGGAACGCCAACATGCAGCAAACCATCCAGGAAATAGCCTCACGGGTACGCGAACTACGCGAAATTTCGGAAGTGACCGTCGAGCATATGGCTACCATCCTCAACCTGCCGATCATGACCTACCAGCGGTACGAAAACGGCAGTGAAGATATCCCGGCCAGCATTCTGTGTAAAATCGCCGCGGAGCTCAAGGTGGACACGGGACTGCTGCTGACCGGCGAAGCGCCGCGCATGCATCTGTTCACCGTGACCCGCCGTGGCAAGGGGGTCGAGGTGGAACGCCGCCGGCAATATAAATATCAGAGCCTGGCCGCCAACTTCAGCCACAAGAAAGCCGAACCGTTTCTGGTCACCGTCCACCCCGCCTCGACCACCGCCCCCCCCGACCTCAACAGCCATCCGGGCCAGGAGTTCAATTACCTGCTGTCCGGTCGCCTGAAAATTTTTATTCATGACCATGAAATCGTGCTGGAGGAAGGGGATTCCATCTACTTCGACGCCGGTTGTCCGCACGCCATGGCGGCCCTCGATGGAGCCCCGGCGCAGTTTTTGGCCATTATTTTCTGAAGGGGAGGAGCGGCATGGCCTGTCTGCTTGAACGTTTTGTCAATCGGTCCGATTTCCAGTCCTATGAGGATTTTGCCCGCAATCTCTCCATCAAGGTACCGGATAATTTCAACTTCGCTTTCGACGTGGCGGATGTCTACGCTGCGGAACAGCCGAACAAACGGGCCCTGGTGTGGTGCGACGACCACGGCAACGACCGGTCCTTCACCTTTGCCGAACTGAAATTCTACAGCGATAAGGCCGCCAACCTGTTCCGCAGCTACGGCATCGGCAAGGGCGATCATGTCATGCTCATTCTGAAGGGTCGCTACGAATTCTGGTTCTGCCTGCTGGGCCTGCACAAACTCGGCGCCATCGCCACCCCGGCCACCCACATGCTGACTGCCAAGGACATCGCCTACCGAGTGCAGACAGCCTCCATTCCCATGATCGTCAGTGTCGCCGACGACGGCCTGGTGGAGCATATCGAGGAAGGCCAGCGCCAGACCGGGAGCCAGGTTCGCCATAAACTGCTGCTGGGTGAGGCGCGGCCCGGTTGGATCGACTTCGATGCCGAGTTGGAACAGGCGGCGGCGGACTTTCAACGCCCCACGGGCGATCAGGCCACCTGCAACGACGACATCTGCCTGGCCTACTTCTCCTCCGGCACCACCGGTTATCCGAAATTGATTCACCACGACATGGTCTACCCCCTGGGCCACATCCTGACCGCCCGCTATTGGCAGCAGAACCTTGACGACGGCCTGCACTACACCGTCGCCGATACGGGCTGGGCCAAGGTGGTATGGGGCAAGATCTACGGACAATGGATCTGCGGCAGCGCCGTGTTCGTATATGATTACGAACGGTTCAGCGCCGCCAATATGGCGGCCATGGCCGCCCGCTACGGCGTCACCACCTTCTGCGCTCCGCCGACCATCTACCGGTTCCTGATCAAGGAGGACCTCTCCCAGTACGACTTTTCCGGTCTCAAGTACTGCGTCGTCGCCGGCGAACCGCTTAATCCCGAGGTGTACGAGCGGTTCCTGAAATATACCGGCATCAAACTGATGGAGGCCTACGGCCAGACGGAACTGGTGGTCACCATCGCCACCTGGCCGTGGATGGAGCCCAAGCCCGGCTCCATGGGCAAGCCCTGCCCGCTGTACAAGATTGACATTCTCAATGCCGACGGCCAACCCTGCGAGATCGGCGAAGAAGGGGAAATCGTCATCGATACCCGGGAGGAACGCCCTCTGGGGCTGTTCCCGGGCTATTACCGCGATGATGCCAAAACCGCCGAGGTCTGGTACGGCGGCTATTATCATACCGGCGACATGGCCTGGCGGGACGAGGACGGCTATTTCTGGTTCGTCGGGCGGGCGGACGACGTCATCAAGAGCAGCGGCTACCGCATCGGACCCTTCGAAGTCGAAAGCGCCCTCATCGAACATCCGGCGGTGCTGGAATGCGCCATTACCGGCGTTCCCGATCCGGACCGCGGCCAGGTGGTCAAGGCCACCATCGTCCTGGCCAAGGGCTTCGAGGCCGGCGACGAACTGATTGAAGAACTGCAGACTCACGTCAAGACCGTGACTGCTCCCTATAAATATCCGCGCATCATCGAGTTTGTGCCGGAACTGCCCAAAACCATCAGCGGCAAGATCCGACGGGTCGAAATCCGTGCCAAGGATCAGGCGTAAACCCCTGATTGCGGTTGAACCGGGAACAAAAAAGGGGCCTGCCATGGACGGCGGCCCCTTTTTTGTTGGTTATGGCTTCCACCCCACTCACCCTTCCCCGGCGGCGACCGCTGGGCCGGGCCCCTCGATGGTCGCCAGGACTTCGCGAAACCGGACCACCAGGAAGGGGTCGAACTGGCTTCCGGCACAGCGAATCAGTTCGGCCAGAGCCTCATCGACAGACAAGGCCCTCCGGTAGGGGCGGTCGCTGGTCATGGCGTCGAAGGCGTCGGCAATGCCCAGCATGCGACAGGCCAAGGGGATCTCCTCCCCCTTAAGGCCGAGGGGATAGCCGCTGCCGTCCCACCACTCGTGATGCTTGAGAATCCAGTCGGCGATGGGCACCAGGTCGGGTGAAGCCAGGGCGATGCGGTAGCCGATATCGCAATGCTGCTGCATACTCGCCATTTCCTCGGCGGTCAGGCTGCCCGGCTTGAAGAGAATATGGTCCTTGATCCCGACTTTGCCGATATCGTGAAACTGGGCCAGCAACTGCAGGTCCCGAATCTGATGGTTGGGCAGGCCCAAATTCTCCGCCAGGGCGACGACCATGGATTGCAATCGAACCCCATGCCCCTCGGTAATATAGTCCCGCGCCTCCAGGGCCTTCATCAAGGTTTGCACCACGGCACTGCGATTGCTCTGGCTGCGATGCAGTTTTTCCCGGTACATGTGGTGATCGGCGTCCTTGAAGAGGGCGAAAACCGGGGAATGAACCTCGCCGCTGACGGCAAATCCCAGGGAAAGACTCACTGGCAGGGAGGCCTGTCGGCGGTTGAAGCTCTCGATATTGTGGCGGATTTTGCCAATCATGGCCGCCATCAAGGCCTGGTCGGCGCCCTTCAGCAGCAGGGCGAATTCATCGCCGCCGATGCGGGCCACCACATCCTGGGATCGCACCATGCTTTTGAGGATGCCGGCAACGGCCATCAACATGGCATCCCCGGACTGATGACCGAGGGTGTCGTTCACCACCTTGAGCCCATCCAGGTCGCAGATAATGATACCGATGGCGCCGGCGGCCTGCTGATCCAGCCTGGCCAGTTCCTGCTCGAAAAAGTTCCGGTTATAAAGACCGGTCAGGTTGTCGTGCAGGCTGAAATACTTCAGTTGCTCTTCCATGCCCTTGCGCTCGGAAATATCCACCTCCATGCGCATATATTCTCCGGTGGCGCCCGTTTTCGGCAGGCTCAGAAGGCAGGAGAGCACCGTCCGCCGCCCGCCACCCCGGGTAGACACCTCTCTTTCGCGGATGCTCGGCGCCCTCGTGTGCGCCTGGCAGCCGGCCACCGCCTGCTGCAGGGGATTGCCAAAACACCCTGCCAGCGGCGGCGCGGACATGCGACGGCCGAGGACCTCTTCCCGGGAAAAACCATAAAGGTCCTCGGCAGCGCGATTCCAGTAGAGAATGGTGCCTTGGCCATCGAAACCATGAATGGCCACCATGGGGGCATTTTCAATCACCCGCTGGAAACGGTCGTTGGCCGAAGCCAGTTCTTCGTTCCAGCGGATGGCATAAAGGGCCTTTTCAACATGCCTGGAAAAAATATCCAACAGGCGTAACTCATAAGGCTCGAAGGGCACCAGCCTTTCCAACCACAGTCGCCCCAATTCCTGGGTCTGGCCCAGGCGCCGCTGGTAGACGGGCAACCCCGCCGGCAAGGGCAGCCCCCTGACCGGCGGCCGGGGGCCGAACCCCCAGTGATACAGCTGCCCGCAATCGCCCTGATCGTTAAACTCGAGGACGATGCGCCGGCCGGCAAAAATGCGACTCAGCTTGCTGGTCAGGTCGCTGAACAGAGCCTCGACATTGTGAAACAGTTCCATGCTGGACAATTCATAGAGCACGGCTAGTTCAAAACTGTTCATGCCCTAACCTCCGACCAGCAGGCCGATGCTTTTATTGTGCACCTGCGGCACCTGGTAATAGCTGCCGATTTCGCCGAAGGCGAGACTGCCCAATACCGGAAATCCCGAACCCAAGGGCCGCAACAGGGCGCGAATCTCATCACGATACCCCGGGCCCAACAACAAGGACCGGGACACACAGTAATTGACCAGGGCAAACCGGGGCACGGCGGCCAGATTGGCCAAAGTACGATGGGTCAGTTCCGTCGCCAGAACAAAATCCCGGTCGGCCCGAGGCTTCATGATATAAGCCACGGCCCGATTCGGCACTTCCGTGACGAACTCCATGGACCGGTCCGGCATAAGACGCAACGGGTCCCGGATCACGAACTGCCCGAACCCGTAAGAAACCCCGAGGGGATAACGCATGGCAAAATCGGCGAACCGGTCCGGAGTCACCCCGCCGAGTCGTTCGGAATAGACCTCGAAGGCCGGACGGCCATCCAATTCGTATACGATTTTGCCCTTGGCATTGGTCACAATCAGCGGTGCCCCCGCCGCCTCCCAGCCGTGGGCCACCCCCTCGGCCATGGTCACCCCCTGGAGCAGTGCCGCCGCCACCGCATGGGCCGAGACGCCCTGTTCGGTCAACTGGCAGGTTCGCAAAAAGCGCAGATTGTCTCCGGTGCCGCCGCCGCCATAAACGAAATCGGGGCCGGCAGCGTTGTAGAGGCCTTCCAGCAGACGGGTAATGTTGCCGGTCAATCCGTCCGGAAAACAGATCAGGGTGCCTTGCTGCTGCCCGGCGGCTAAAAGTTGCTGACCGAGGCGGAGCCCGGCGATCCAGGCATCACCGTCGGCATAATTTTCCAACACCGTGGTCGCTGTCAAACCTTCACCGGCAAGAGTCAAAATACCGACCCCCTGCTCCAGGCATTCGTCGGCGGAAAAGATGCCGGCAGTGCAGGCACCGACGATCTTGGCTCCCCCCAGTGCCGATCGGACACTGGCCAGAACCGCCCGAGGTTCATACTGGTCCGTAATCAACAGAATGCCCAAAACCGCGGCACCCGAACCGCATAGGGCCTGCCGTGCAGCTTCCTGACCCGCCTCCCAGGCCACAGGATTGCTGCTGATACCGATCCCGATTTTCATTCCCGGTTGTTTCCTTTCGTCGTGGCAGGACAATTGGCGGCTCCCTCATTCCGGGAGCTCCACTCCTCATTTGCAATAGCCAAGCCAAGGCAATACGTTTCCTGTCATCACCACGTCATGCGGGGACCTATTGTGGTTCGACTTGGTGGTTCAGGGACGGAAAAACGGATGGTCAGCAGGCGCGTTGCGGACGTTGGAGACGGGCCCGAAGCAGGGTCAGAGCGCTCAGCAGCAAACAGAGGGCGGGGAAAACGTCCCCGAGTCGGGTGTAGACGGTGGCATGGGCACCCATCCCGACCCGGCCCTGGATGGCGAGGGTTTCGAATAACGGAGTGGTCTGAGTCAACCTTCCGGAGGGAGCGATGAAGGCCGAAATGCCGGTGTTGGCGGCGCGGGCCAGCCAGACCCGGTTCTCGACAGCCCGAAACCGGGCCATGGCCAGATGCTGATAGGGCGCCGAAGAACGGCCGAACCAGGCGTCATTGGTGATATTGACCAGCAGATCGCTGCCGCGACGCACATATTCCCTGGCCAGTTCGGGAAAAATCGCCTCGTAGCAGACCAGCACCCCGACGCGGTGGCCATTCATGGGCAGCGGTTGCAGTTCGCCGGGAACGAAATCGCCGACCCCCTCCACCAGTTTATCGATAAAGGGCAGATAGCGCCCCAGGGGAACATATTCGCCAAAGGGCACCAGGTGAACCTTGTCGCTGCGGCCCAGAATTTCCTCACCGGAATCCAGCAGAAAGGCGCTGTTGAGCAGGCGTATCTGCCGGTGACGTTCCTCATAGGCCGGACTGCCGAACAGCAGCCAAACCTTTTCCCGGCCGGCCACGGTGCGAACCTGTCGACCCAGGGGGCCGCCATCCTGATAATAGAAGGGCACCGCGCTTTCCGGCCAGACGATCAGGTCGGCCGGCGTGCCGCCGGGCGGCGTGGCGGACAATTGCTGGTAGATATCCACCGTGGCCTGGGCAAACACCGGATCCCATTTCACAGATTGATCGATATTGCCCTGCACCAGACGGGTTTCCAGTTCCGTATCGCGCTGATCCAGGGGTTGTGCCAGGCGCCACTGCCCATAACCGACATTGGACGACCACAACAGCAGCGCAGCGGCGGTGGGCAGCCAGGAACGCAGGTTTCGATCTCCTCCCCGCCAGCGGCGCAACCGATCCGCCAGGACGGCGTTAACCAACACGATGAGAAAACCCAGGATATAGGGCCCGCCGAGATCGGCGGACTGAATCAGTGGCAGAACGTTGTGCTGGGAATACCCGAGGCTGGCCCAGGGAAAACCGGTCAGCAAAAAGGACCGCAAGAATTCCAGGGCCACCCACAATACCGGCAGTGTCAGCATGATCGGCATGGCCAGCCGCTTGCGCAGCCACCAGGCCAACCAGGTGGCGGTGCCGAAATACAGGGCCAGATAGGCCGACAGCAGCAACCAGGCCACCAGGGACAACGCCGGATGCAGGGCGCCGTAGGTGGTCATGACAATGTTCAGCCAATACAGAACCAGGCTGAAAAATCCCAGCCCGGCGGCAAACCCGGCCGCAAAGGGACGCTTCTCCATGACCAGCAGCAGGGGAATCAGGGCGATCCAGGCCAGGCCCGCCACGTCGGGACGGGGAAAGGCCAGCGCCAGGAGCAGGCCGGACAGCAGGCTCCAGAGCAGGGTTCGGTCAGAAATCCGAAATTTCATGACGGACCGGCCGCTTCCTGTTCCTCGGTCGGCGGCGGCAGGATGCGAATCTTGTGTATTTTGCGTTCGTCGCATTGCTCGATAAGCATCCGCAAACCGCAGGCGGGGATTTCCTCGCCCTTCAGAGGTACCCGCCCCAGCAGGTGACAGAGCCAGCCACCGACCGTGTCGAAACGCTCCCGGGGAATCCGCACCTCGAAATAATCTTCGAAATCGTCGATGTTGAGCCGACCATCGACCAGGATCCCCACCGCATCTTCCTGCAGCCAGTCCTCCTCCAGGTCGTACTCGTCCTGGATGTCGCCGACGATCTCCTCGATGAGGTCTTCAATCGTCACCAACCCGGAGGTGCCGCCGTACTCGTCGATGGCGATGGCCATATGCATCCGCCGGTCCCGGAATTCCTTGAACAGTTCCTCGATCTTCTTGGTCTCCGGAACAAAGTAGGGATCGCGCATGATATCCGCAATCTGCACTTCGGATTCGGGCCGACCCCAATATTTGAGAAGGTCCTTGGCGTATACCAGGCCGATGATCCGATCGGCGCTGCCCTCGTAGATGGGAATGCGCGAATGTCCGGAGGAGATAATCGCTTCCAGCACCTCCGGCACCGACGCCTCGGTACTGCAGCAAATCATGTCGGTTCGCGGCACCATGATTTCCCGAACAATGGTTTCACCAAACTCGAAGATGGACTGCAGCATCTCGCCCTCTTCCTCGTTGATGATGCCTTCCTCTTCATACTCGTCGATGACATCCTGCAGTTCCCGCTCGCTGCGAACCCGGCGCCGGCCCGCCAGCAAACGCTGGAGAACAAGACGCCACCAAGGGGATTTGTCACCGCTACTGTCGCCGTCCAAACACTACCTCCCTGTCAACCCGGCTCTGCCGCCGCGAACCGACCGGTGTTTCCATGCCCCCTTACAAAGGTAGGCCCGGAAACCCGCCGCAACGAAGTTCGCCAAACCATTAACAATACCGCGTCTCCGGCATCGATTTCGTGGTGAAAAGGGTGAAACGCAACCCGACTCAACCTTGCTGGACCAGCCAATTCGAATCGTCATGCCCGGGTGCTTCAGTCGGGCCTCCATGATTTCAAGACATTACAGGCTGGATTCCGGTCAAAAACACCTTGGGAATGACTTTTTTGCGAGACCGCTCAACCGCTGAAGATGAAATAAAACAACCAGGTGACCCCGGCGCCGAGGAACCCGCCGGCGATGACCTCCTGCAGGTTGTGGATCCCCAAATGAATCCGGCTATGGCCAATGATAGCCGCCAAAGCAAAAGTAAACAAGGCCACGATGGAACCGGCCGGAGACAGCTGCACGGCCATGGCCACGGCGAAGGCGAAGGCCGTGTGGCCGCTGGGCATGCCGCCCCGCAGGGGAGAACCGTGCCCCACCCAGGCTTTGAGCAGCACCGTCAGAATGACGACTGTCAGCACGCTGAACACCGCCAGTTCTCCGGGTGGCCGGGCTATTTTCTGCAGATCCTCGACGGTGGTGGGAAAAACCCGACCGGCAAGGGCCAAATAGCCCATGATGGCCGCACCGACACTGGCCAGCAAGACCGCTCCGGCCGCCACGTCCTTGGCGCGTCGGGCCAGGGGATGAAATGCCGGGCTGGCGAGATCCACCACCGCCTCGAGGGCGGTATTGATCAATTCAGCGAAGAACACCAGCACGATGGCGAACACCAGCAGGACGAATTCCAGCGCCGATACCCGCAGCAGCAACCCGACCAGCACCACCAGCACCGCGGCCAGGCAGTGAAAACGCATGTGACGTTGGGTGCGCACCGCCCAGAGGATGCCTTCGATGGCGCAGTTGAAACTGTGCACCAGTCCGTTGCGGGCTCTCATGATGCGGCGGTACCGTCCAGGAACTCGGCTTTCACCACGTCGAAGAGATCCTCCTCCCGGGCTTCCATCTGCGCGGCCTGCTCCGCGCTGCCACGCTCATGGTCATAACCGAGCAGGTGCAGGATGCCGTGCAACAGCAGAAAATACAACTCGCTTTCAAATCCCAGGCCGGCTTCGGCCGCATCCCTGGCGGCGGTTTCCGCGGAAATGACCACATCCCCCAGCAGGTTCGGATGGAGTCCGGCCTGTTCGCCTTCCTGCATGGAAAAGGAGATGACATTGGTGGCACGGTCGCGCTGCAGGTAATCCCGGTTGATGATCCGAATCGCGGCATCATCCACGATGAGCACCGACAGTTCTCCGTCAGGACATCCCGAGGCGTTTAAGATCGTCTGTGCCACCTTTGCCAGAACCGCCGTCTCTATCTTTTGGCTCTTTTGCCGGTTCTCGATGTGAATCGTCACCATTCTTCCTTTTGTCGCCGGCCCGTTCCTTGTAGACCGGCTCGGGGTAATCGATGCGATGATGAAAAATTCCCGCCAGAATGCGATTGAAGCTCTTGGCGATATTGTGCAGATCCTTCAAGGTCAATTCACATTCATCGAGCTGACCGTCGATGAAGATGTTGTTGATGATTTTCTGCACCATCCCCTGAATCCGCGCCGGGGTCGGATCGGTCAGGGTGCGACTGGCCGCCTCGATGGCATCCGCCAGCATGATCAGAGCCGCTTCACGGGTCTGGGGCTTGGGGCCCGGATAGCGATAATCGCGCTCGTCGACCTGATGCACGCCGGGATCCGCCTGGTTTTTCGCCTTGTCGTAAAAGAACTTGATCAGCGCGGTGCCATGATGCTGGCGGATGATATCCACCAAGGTCTGGCCAAGCTTGTGCTCCCGCGCCATGTCTACCCCTTCCTTGACATGGGACATAAGGATCAGGGCGCTCATGGAAGGCGCGAGCTTGTCGTGACGGTTCTCCTGAGCGCCGATATTTTCAACGAAATACAAAGGCTTGCGGATTTTTCCGATATCGTGGTAGTAGGCGGCGACCCGGGCCAGCAGCGGGTTGGCGCCGATGGTCTCCGCTGCGCATTCGGCCAGATTGCCGACGATGATGGAGTGATGATAGGTGCCCGGAGCCTGGATCATCAGTTCCCTGAGCACCGGAGTATTCATGTTGGCCAGTTCCAGCAGCTTGATATTGGTGGTGTATTTGAACAAGGATTCGATCAGGGGCACCAACCCCGTTACCAGCAGGGCACTGATGAAGCCGCCCGCCACGGCGAAACCGGCCTTGTAGAACAATTGCTCGTCGAAGGGCCGGCCGGCCAGGAACTGGATGGCCAGCACCATCAGGACATTGGCCAGGGACAGCCACATGCCGGCCTGGTACAGGGTATTGCGTTCACAACAGTGCCGCACCCAGTGCGCCGCCGACAGGCTGCCGACCAGAACGTACATGGTCATGGGCAGGTTACTGCCGAACAGCAGCCCGACGGCCACGGCAAAAACGATGCTGAACAGCAGCGCAACTTCGGAATTCAGGGCAATGCGGACCAGCATGGCGCCGGCGGCAAAGGGAATGGCGTAATAATAACTGGTGGAATCGATGTACGGGAAGGCCCCTTCAAGGGCATTGCACATGAAGATGGCCAATTTGACCAGCACAAACAGGGTAAAGCAGGCCGAGGCCAAAAACAGCAGATCCCGCATCCGGGTACGGTATTTGCTGATGTTGCGGACGGCAAAGCGATGGCCGGTGAAGACCAGCAGCAGCATGGCCAAAGTCAATCCGGCCGCCAGCCGCAGAACCCCGAGATCGCCTCCCAAATCGCGAAAAGCGTTGAGTTTGGCAAGTTGTTCCTCGGTCACCCGTTCGCCCTCGCGGATGATCATCTCGCCCTTTTTGACTTGGAAGAGGACCGGCTTGACCGCCTCTTTCGCCGCCTGCCGGCGGTTTTCCGTCTCGTTGATGTTGAAGCTCAGGCTGGGCCGCAGCAGCTTGCGGGCCAACTCCAGCAGCGCCTGGCGGTGGCGGACCTGCAGGCCATCCGTGGCGGCCAACTCCTGGCGCAACAGATCCAAAGCGTCATGGATGCCGATGACGGAGTCCAAGTCGACCAGGGTGCGTTCCTGTTGCGCCGTCAGATCCCGGATAACGATGCCGCGCTGGCCGCTGGTTTGAAAAAGCTGCAGATTGCCGACGACCTGTCCTTGAGCAGCCTGCTGCAGCAAACGGCTGAAACGCGCCGCCACCTCCGGCCGATGGGCGAGATAGCGCAGGGCCTCCTCGTCTTCTGCGGCCAACCCCACCCCAAGCAGGTTTTCCAGGGCGGCGCGATCCGGATCGGAGCGCTGCCCCTGGCGCAACTGCTGTAATACCTGATTCAAACGTTCGGCCGCATCCCGCCCGGCGCGAGGATCGAAATCGTACAGCGGCAACACGGCGTCGGCGGCCTCCTGACGCTTCTTTTCCGTCAGGACCTGATCGGCCACCAGCAGATCGCGGGGCGCCTTGACATTGCGCGAGGCCACATCGCCGGGCCGATAATACCCCGGCATGAAGCCCCCTTTGGGCAGAATGACGAAGGTCAGCAGCAAACTGAGAGCCACCAGCAGCAGACTGCGCTGACCGAATTCGCCGAGGGCAAGCTGCCGTTTCCAGAAAATGGCCCGTTGGCGAGCTTTGCGGGTGCCGTTTTCGCCTTTACGTTCCGTCTTGCCGGTCATGGTTTCCTGTCGCCGCCGCACCGGACGCCTGGGCCCGATCATAGGCCTGCACAATGGCCTGCACAATCGGATGCCGCACCACGTCACGGTCGGTGAAATAATTGAACCGGATCCCCTCAACGCCGCGAAGGATCCGGACTGCATCCATCAGCCCCGACGGCCGCCCGGTCGGCAGATCGATCTGGGTGATGTCGCCGGTGATCACCGCCCGACTGCCAAAGCCGAGACGGGTCAGGAACATCTTCATCTGTTCGACCGTGGTGTTCTGGGCCTCGTCCAGGATGACAAAAGCGTCATTCAGGGTACGGCCGCGCATGAATGCCAGGGGCGCCACTTCGACCACCCCTTTATCAATCAGGGCCTGGCCGCGTTCGTAATCCAGCATGTCGAACAGGGCGTCGTACAGGGGCCGCAGGTAGGGATTGACCTTTTCGGCGATATCCCCCGGCAAAAAACCCAGCTTCTCCCCTGCTTCCACCGCCGGCCGCACCAGAACGATGCGGGCCACCTGTTTTTTGAGCAGGCAGGCCACCGCCATGGCCATGGCCAGGTAGGTTTTGCCGGTACCGGCCGGACCGATGCCGAACACCACGTCACAACTGCGGATGGCATCGATATAGCTCTTCTGGGCCAGGCTCTTGGGGGCGATGACCTTGTTGCGGGCGGAGACGCAGACGGTGTCGAGAAAGATGTCGCGCAGGCGGGCTTTACGATCGGCACCGAGGACGCGCACCGCATAATCCAGATCGGCCGGATAAAGGGTATAGCCCTCCTTGAGCAGTCCGTACAGCTCGGACGTCACGCGCTCGGCCAGACGGACCTGCTCGGCGTCACCCTCAAAGGACAGCTCATACCCCTTGGAAGCGATGCGGATGCCGAGCAACTGTTCGAGCTGCTTCAGATTTCTGTTGGCCTCACCGAAAAGGAGGTTCGCCAGCTCCTGGTTGTCAGCGGCAAACCTCCCCTGGGTTGTGCTTGGTTTCAAAAAAGGTTCCTTTGATGGTGTGATCTGTCTTCTCTCATACCACTGTCGTCGGGTAAAAATCAATCTCTTTCCGAGTCTCGGCATACGCCTCGAGTGCCAAAAAAAAGGTTTCAAATCCGGGGCAATGTGCTATAAAAAGGGCGGCCGCAAGGCCGTGGTGAAGCCGTACTAATTTCAACCTTTCGCCAAAGGGAATGTCATGAGCGAGATTGTCGATGTCTATGCCCGGGAAATCCTCGATTCGCGGGGAAATCCCACCGTCGAGGTGGAAGTTTTTCTGGAAAGCGGCATCATGGGACGCGCCGCGGTGCCCAGCGGCGCCTCTACCGGAGAGCGGGAAGCACTGGAACTGCGGGACGGCGATGCTGGCCGCTATCTGGGCAAAGGCGTGCTCAAGGCGGTGGACAACGTCAACAGCGTGATAGCGGATGAACTGATTGGCTGGGAAGTGTCGGATCAGGCCGGCATCGACCGCAAACTGCTGGAACTGGACGGCACCGAGACCAAATCCAACCTGGGCGCCAACGCCCTGCTGGGGGTTTCCCTGGCCTGCGCCAAGGCCGCCGCGGAAGAAGCCGGACTCGGCCTGTTCCAGTACATCGGCGGTGCCAACGCCCGGGAATTGCCCCTGCCCATGCTCAATATCCTCAACGGCGGCGCCCATGCCGACAACAACGTGGATATCCAGGAGTTCATGATCATGCCGGTCGGTGCCCCCTCCTTCCGGGAAGCCCTGCGCATGAGCACGGAAATCTTCCACAGCCTGAAAAAGGTTCTCAAAGGACGCGGATACAGCACCTCCGTCGGCGACGAGGGTGGTTTCGCGCCTAACCTGAAGAGCAACGAGGAAGCCCTGGAAGTCATCATGGAAGCCATCAGCGCCGCCGGCTACCGACCCGGCGAGGACGTGCTGCTGGCCCTCGACGTCGCCGCCAGCGAACTGTACAAGGATGGCAGCTATACCCTCGCCAACGAGGCCCAACCGGTCAAGACCCCGGCCGAGTTGGTGGCTTTCTATGAGGACCTGGTCAACCGCTACCCGATCATCTCCATCGAAGACGGCATGGCGGAAAACGACTGGGACGGCTGGAAACTGCTCACCGAGCGCCTTGGCCGGCGCATCCAGATTGTCGGCGACGATCTGTTCGTCACCAACACCGTCATTCTGAAGCAGGGCATCGAGCGCGGCATCGCCAACTCCATCCTCATCAAGCTCAACCAGATCGGCACCCTGACGGAGACCCTGGATGCCATCGAGATGGCCAAGCGCGCCGGCTATACGGCGGTAGTCTCGCACCGCAGCGGTGAAACCGAGGATACCAGCATCGCCGATTTGGTGGTGGCGACCAATGCCGGCCAGATCAAGACCGGCTCCGCCTGCCGTACCGACCGCGTCTGCAAGTACAACCAACTGCTGCGCATCGAAGATGAACTGGGCGATACCGCCCGTTTCAATGGGCGCGGGGTGTTTTACAATCTCAAAGGCTGAAGGCTGAAGGCTGAAGGCAAGTGTATAGAAACCCGGGATGCGGTGCCAGCATCCCGGGTTTTTTTGATCGGGCCAATACTGGTCAGGAACCGGCCGGTGCCACTTCGGCCTTTTCCATTCCCAATGATGGTCGTTCCGGGGCCGGCGGCCCGGCCAGGCCGACCTCGGCCAGCACCTGCTTGATACGTTCCCGATCCATGACTTCCTCCTCCAGCAGCGTATCCGCCAAGCGGTCGAGGGCAGCTCGATGTTCGGTGATGATCTGGTCGGCCCGGCCTTCGGCCTGCTTGATGATCTTCTCGATCTCCTGATCGATAATCCAGGCCATATGCTCGCTGAAACTGTTGTCGCTGGCCAGCTTGCGCCCCAAAAAGGGATGTTCTTCGCCGCGATCGAAGGTCATGGGTCCGATACGTTCGCTCATGCCCCATTGGCAGACCATCTTTTCCGCCAATTCGGTGGTTTCCTTCAGGTCATTCTGTGCCCCTGTGGACAGATCGTCGAACACCGCCCGTTCCGCGGCCCGTCCGCCGAGGTTGACCGTCAAGCGGGTCATGAGGTAGGAACGGGAATAGTGGTAGCGATCATCCACCGGCAACTGCTGAGTGACCCCCAAGGCCCGGCCCCGGGGAATGATGGATACCTTGTGCAGGGGATCGGCGCCGGGAGCCAGCCAGGCCAGCAGGGCATGGCCCGCCTCGTGAAAGGCGGTGATGCGCTTTTCCTCGACGGACATCATCAGTTTCCGTTCGGTACCCATCAGCACCCGATCCTGGGCGCGCTCGAGGTGCGCCATGTTCACCAGTGACGCATCTTCCCGCGCCGCGATGAGGGCCGCCTCGTTGACCAGGTTGGCCAGGTCGGCGCCGCACATGCCGGGAGTGCTGCGCGCCACCAGCCGCAGGTCGACATCCTCGGCCAGGGGCACCTTGCGGGTATGCACCTTGAGGATCGCCTCCCGGGCGCGCCAGTCGGGCCGTTCCACCATCACCTGGCGATCGAAGCGACCCGGCCGCAGCAGCGCCGGATCCAGTACATCCGGCCGGTTGGTGGCCGACATGACGATGACTTCGTCGTGGGGATCGAACCCATCCATCTCCGACAGCAACTGGTTGAGGGTCTGTTCCCGCTCGTCGTTGCCGCCGCCGAGCCCGGTACCGCGGGAGCGGCCGACGGCATCCAATTCATCGATGAAGATGATGCTCGGCGCATTGCGCTTGGCATTGCTGAACAAATCCCGAACCCGGCTGGCGCCGACCCCGACAAACATCTCGATGAACTGCGAAGCCGAAATGGAATAAAATGGCACCCCCGCCTCGCCGGCCACCGCGCGCGCCATCAGAGTTTTGCCGGTGCCGGGCGGACCCACCAGCAGCACACCACGCGGCGCCTTGGCACCCAGGCGCGTAAACCGCTTGGGATTGCGCAAAAACTCGACAATCTCCATCAATTCCTGCTTGGCTTCTTCGAGCCCGGCCACATCCTGAAAGGTGACCTGGGAACGTTCCCGGGTATAGAGTTGGGCGCCGGATTTGGCGAAACCGCCCATCAGTCCGCCGCTGCCGGGACCCTGCCGGGTTCGCAGGTTGCGGAAGACGAACCACCAGACGGCGATGATCATCACCCAAGGCAGCAGATACAGCAGAGCCGTGGTCCAGGGGGAAGGTTTTTCTTCCGGAGTCACTCGAATCACTACCTTGGCCGCCTGCAGGAGGTTGAGCAGATCCGGATCGGCCACCGGCGGCAAATGGGTGCGGAAGGCCAGAAACCCCTCATCCGGAGCACGTTGAACCTCCTCCAGGTGGATGCGTTCCCGAAACTGGCCGGTCACCGTCTGGTCGGCAAAGGTCACCTCCTGGATATTGTGGTCGCTGAGTTCCTGACGAAACCGGCTATAACTGAGTTCGGCCACCGGGTCGGGCGTCTGTGGCTTGGCCAGGAGAAACAGATAGTTGAACATCACCACGACGGCCAACATGGCCAAGGCCTGCCACCAAAGATTTCGATTCATGCCGCCATCCCTTCCCGGGCTGCGCCGCCATCCCGGGGCCAAGGTTTAACCATCTAATTTTATTTGATTATACCAACCGCCTTACGGCTGGCAAGTCGGCGCTGCAAGACATCGTCTGCCGGTGGTTGCTTTCACCGGGGGCTTCTGTTAAAGTCCGGCATACAAACCATGCCGGTCCGGCTCCGCACTCCAAGTTCTCCTTGCAAGGATACCTCGCATCATGTTCGAATTCCAACTGCTGGCCGTCGATGCCGCAACGGCGGCCCGTCGCGGCCGTCTTACCACCCCCCACGGTGTCATCGAAACGCCGATTTTCATGCCCGTGGGCACCCATGGCGCCCTCAAGGCCCTGACTCCGGCCCAGGTGGAGGAGGCGGGCGCCCAGATCATCCTGGCCAACACCTACCATCTGCACCTCTCCCCCGGTGAGGGTCTGGTGGAGAAGGCCGGCGGCCTGCATCGTTTCATGCACTGGAACCGTCCCATCCTCACGGACAGCGGCGGGTTCCAGGTGTTTTCCCTGCCAAAGAAAAAGATCACCGAGGACGGCGTGTTTTTCCGCCATGAACTGACCGGCGAGGAAATCTTTCTGGGCCCCGCCGAAGCCATGGCCATCCAGAATACCCTTGGTGCCGACATCATCATGGCTTTCGACGAGTGCATCCCCTACCCCGCAACCCATGATTACGCCGCCCGCTCCATTCGCAAAACCCTGCGCTGGGCGGAAACCTGCCTGAAACAGCAACAGCGGCCCGACCAGGCTCTGTTCGGCATCGTGCAGGGCAGCGTCTACGAAGACCTGCGGCGCGACTGCGCCATGGCCCTGGCTGCCATGGACTTCCCCGGTTATGCCATCGGCGGGGTCAGTGTCGGGGAAGGGCTGGAATTGCTGAAAAAGGTGGTGGACTATACCGCCCACCTGCTGCCGGAGCACAAACCCCGCTATCTCATGGGCGTGGGGCTGCCCGAAGACATTCTGGAAAGCGTCGAACGCGGCATGGACATGTTCGACTGCGTGATTCCGACCCGCTACGCGCGCAGCGCCACCCTGTTTACCCGGCGCGGCCGCATCCGCCTGACCCATCGCCGCTACCGGCGGGATTTCTTCCCGGTGGACGCCTCCTGCGACTGCTACTGCTGCCGCAATTTCAGTCGCGCCTATCTGCACCACCTGTTCAAATCCAACGAAATCCTGTCGGCGACCTTGTCGGCCATTCATAATGTGCAATTCTATCTGAACATGATGGCCCAGGCCCGACAGGCCATCGAACAGGGGACCTTCAGGGAATTCAAGCAGGAATTTCTGGCGGAATACGGCAGCGCCGACGCCCCCCAGGACTGAGTACCAAAAAAATACGGGCTGACGGCATTGCAACCTTCACCCGCAAAGAATGGACTCTGCCCGCAAGAGAAACGTCCCAAAAAGCAGGGGGATGAAACCCTCTCATCCCCCTGTTGCCTTCAGCCTTCAGCCTTCAGCCTTCAGCCTGCCCCAACACCTTTCTTATTGCCTGATAGACATCCTCCTCGTCGATCCAGAGGACGAAACCGTTGCCATCGGCATCGCTGCCGGCCAGGTAGCCGACCCCTTCCGACTCGCCGCCGCAGGTTTTGCAGGACGAATGGACAGTCAAGGGCGTATTCGGCGCCATTTTCACGACAAACTGCTTTCGGTTCATCAATACCCTCCCGTTGGAAAATACGCAGCCCCTGCCTGTTGCTGACCGCAAGCAAGGGTTTGTCTGCCGACAATTGTATCAATCCACCGCCACGATATAGCAGTTGGCATAACCCGACCGGGCGAATTGGCCCATGGCACTGCGCGCCTCATCCAGAGAGGGGTATTTTCCTACCCGGACGCGATGAAACAGGGTGCCCCGGACATAACCGGTGGCAATGTCCGCCCACCCATGGCGCAGGCGCATATCTTGGGCCAGGCGCTGGGCATTGTCGGCGACGGCGAAGGAACCGATCTGCACGGCAAAGGGGCCGGCCGCATAGCGTGCCGGTCGGTAGACGACCCGCCCGGCGGCATCCAGTTCGCGAAAGCCAAGGGCTTCGATGCGCACCGGAACGGTGCCCGGGCCGACCACGCTCAGTTCCCGGGCCGCCGTATAGGACAGATCGATGACCCGGCCGGCCACGAAGGGCCCGCGGTCGTTGATGCGCACCACCGCTTCCCGGCCATTGTCGACATTGACCACCCTGACCCAGGTTCCCATGGGCAGGGTCTTGTGGGCCGCGGTCATGGCATACATGTCGTAGGATTCGCCATTGCTGGTCGGGCGGCCGTGAAAATCGGCGCCGTACCAGCTCGCGAGTCCCTGTTCGACAAAACCTTCGGCATCCAGAAGCGGCCGATAAAGTTGGCCGTTGATGACATAGGGTTTCTGATGTCCCTTGAGTCCGGCGGTTGCCGGGCTGTCCAGCACCCGGCTGCGATAGCCGCCGCTACAGGCCGGCAACAGCAAGGACAGAACCAACACTGGCAGGAGCGGGCGCAAAGCGGAAAAGGTCATGGTCGTCCTCCGTCGTGTTCGCGTCTGAGCATGGCGCTGGCAGGGGATGACGGCAATGGTCCGGCACGCAGGCTGCCGGGCGTTATTCCTGAACGATGGTCATGGCACGCAGTTTTTGGTAGCGCTGCTCCAGCAATTCGTCCGGCGAAAGCGCCTGCAAATCGGCCAGATGTTTGCGCAGGCAGAGACGGACCTGCTCGGCAGCAGCCTTGTGATCCGTATGGGCGCCGCCCATGGGCTCGGGAATGACCTCGTCGATGACGCAGCCCAGCTGACGGATATCCTCCGCCGTCAGCTTCAGAGCCTCGGCCGCCACTGGTCCCTGGCTGCCGTCCTTCCAGAGAATGGCGGCGCAGCCTTCCGGAGAAATGACCGAATAGACCGCATACTGCATCATCAGCACCCGGTTGCCGACGGCAATGCCCAGGGCTCCGCCGGAGCCGCCCTCGCCTGTCACCGTAGCGATGATGGGCACCTTGAGGGCGGCCATTTCCCGGAGATTGCGGGCGATGGCTTCGGCTTGGCCGCGTTCTTCGGCGCCGATGCCGGGAAAGGCGCCGGGCGTGTCGACAAAGGTGAAAATCGGCAAACCGAACTGCTCGGCCATCTGCATGACGCGCAGGGCCTTGCGATAGCCCTCGGGGTTGGGCATGCCGAAGTTGCGGTAGACCTTTTCCTTGGTGTCGCGGCCCTTCTGGTGGCCGATGACGGCGCAGGGCCGGCCCTCTAAGCGGGCAAAACCGCAGACCAACGCCGGATCGTCCCGATACAGGCGGTCGCCGTGCACCTCGAACCAGTCGGTAAAAATCTGCGCGATGAAATCGAGGGTAAAGGGGCGGTTGACATGACGCGCCAACTGAGCCACCTGCCAGCGGGTCAGATTGGAGAAAATTTCCTGCCGCAACTTCTCGGCCTTTTTCTCCAAGCGCAGAATTTCCGCTGTAAAATCCACCTGGTCGGTGGAAAAGCCCCGCAGTTCAAAAATTTTCTGTTCCAGTTCAACCAGGGGTTTTTCAAACTCCAGGTAATGATGCATGCGTATCTCCTGATCCGCCGCCCGGGCTCCGGATAGGCCCGGCACAGCTGGGGGGAAGCCCCGAAAGCCTAATCGAAAGTGACGACATTGTAGCCGAACAAGCGTTCGGTGTCTTCCAACATTTCATCGCTGGGGGCGATCTTCGTGCTTTCCGCCAAGCGCAAAACGGTTTCGCTGCGCCCGGGAATGACCAGATGCAACTGCACCGCGCAATTGCCGCGGTGGCGTTGAAAAATTTCCCGCAAGGCCCGTAATTGATCGGCTTCCAGACCCGGGGCCGTAAGCCGGAAATGAATCCGGCGGGTTTCGCGATGACTGACTTCCTGCAGCGCGACGATCTCCCTGGGCATGAGCTTCCGGTTCTCTTCGGCCACATCCAGAGTCCCGGAAACCAACAGGGGCTGGTCGCTGTGCAACAGTTCCGCGGCGCTGCGGTAGACTTCGGGAAACACCACCATTTCGACGAAACCGCTGAGGTCTTCGAGGGTGACAAAGGCCATCCGCTCGCCTTTTTTGGTCATCAACTCCTTGATGCCGCTGACCATGCCGCACACCTTGACCTCTTCCTTGTCGCTCCGTTCCGCCAGTTCCGCCGTGCTGCAGCTGGCAAAGCGGCGGATGGCATCCAGGCAACGATCCAGGGGATGGCCGGTGATATAGAAGCCGAGGGCTTCCTTTTCCATGGCCAGGCGGATCTTGTCGGGCCATTCCTCCAGTTCGGGCAACTGCCCGTAACTGGTGCCGCGCGGCGAGACAATCTCCTCGGTGCCGAACAGGGAAGCCTGGCCGTCGGCCTTTTCCCGCTGCAGCTTCTGACCCATTTCCATGGCTTCCTCCAACACCGCCAGGTACTGGGCGCGGCGGCCGCCGAGAGAATCCAGGGCGCCGCACTTGATGAGGGCCTCGACCACCTTTTTGTTGACCTTGCGCAGGTCGACCCGCTCGCAGAAATCATGCAGATTGCTGAAGGGTTGTTCCTGGCGGGCTTCGAGGATCGCTTCCAGGGCCGCGCTACCGACCCCCTTCACGGCGCCGAGCCCGAAGCGGATGGCCCGGTCATGCACCGTAAAGGAATTGCTGCTGGCATTGATGTCCGGCGGCAGCACCTCGATACCCATGGACCGCACCTCGGCGATATTTTTGATCACCTTGTCGGTGTTTTCCATGTCCTCGGTGAGCAGGGCGGCCATGAACTCCACCGGGAAATGGGCCTTGAGATAGGCGGTGTGATAGGCCACCAGAGCGTAGGCGGCGGAGTGGGATTTGTTGAACCCGTACTCGGCGAACTTGGCCATCAGGTCGAAGACGCCTTCGGCCTTTTTGGCGTCGAGCTGATTGTCGCGGGCCCCGGCAAGGAAGCTCTCCTTCTGTTTGGCCATTTCCTCGGCCTTTTTCTTGCCCATGGCGCGCCGCAGCAGATCGGCGCCGCCCAGGGTATAGCTGGCCAGCACCTGGGCGATCTGCATGACTTGTTCCTGGTAGACGATGACCCCGTAGGTATCCTTCAGGATCGGCTCCAGTTGCGGAAAATCGTAGACGATTTCCTTCTTGCCGTGTTTGCGCAGGATGAAGTCGTCGACCATGCCCGAACCCAGGGGGCCGGGCCGGTAGAGGGCGCAGACGGCGATGATGTCCTCGAAACAGTTGGGCTTGAGTTTGACCAGCAATTCCTTCATGCCCGACGATTCGAGCTGGAAGACGCCGGTCGTTTCCCCCGCCGACAGCAGCTGGTAGGTTTCCGGATCATCGTCCCGCACCAGTTTCAGATCGAAGTCGGAGTTTTTGCCCTGGCGGACCAGGCGCACCGCATTGGCGATGACCGTCAGGGTCTTGAGGCCGAGAAAATCGAATTTGACCAGGCCGATCTTCTCCACGTACTTCATGGGGAACTGGGTGACCTGGCCGCCGGACTTGGGATCGGTATAGAGCGGCAGGTATTCGGTCAGGGGCCGCGGCGTCACCACCACGCCGGCGGCGTGAGTCGAAGCATGCCGGGTAAGCCCCTCCAGGGCCAGGGAGATATCCAGCAACTGCTTGATCTGGCTCTCCTTGTCGGCCAGTTCGCGCAACCGCGGCTCCTGCTCCAGGGCTTCCCGCAGCTTGATATTGAGCACCGCCGGCACCAACTTGGCGATCTTGTCCACGTCGCCATAGGGCATGCTTAGGGCCCGACCGACATCCCGCACCACGCCTTTGGCCATCATGGTACCGAAGGTGATGATCTGGGCGACGTTGTCGGCACCGTATTTGCGCCGTACGTACTCGATGACCTCCTCCCGCCCGTAGATGCAGAAGTCGACATCGATATCCGGCATGGAAACCCGCTCCGGATTGAGAAAACGTTCAAACAGCAGGTTGTAGGGGATGGGATCGATGTCGGTGATGCGGATGGCGTAGGCCACCAGGGAGCCGGCGGCGCTGCCGCGCCCGGGGCCGACGGGGATGCCGTGATCCTTGGCCCAGTTGATGAAATCGGCAACGATGAGAAAATAACCCGGGAACCCCATGCTGTTGATGGTCTGCAGTTCCGTGACCAACCGCTCCCGGTAGGCCGTTTCCTGCGCGGCGGAAAAATCGGGACGGATGCGCCGGATTTCCTTCAGCCGCTCCTCAAGGCCCTGGTGCGCCTGTTCCTCCAGGACCTCGGCGAGGGTTTTCTCGGCCGGTTTTTCATACTGGGGGAAATGATAGGTCTTGAAATCCAACTCCAGGTTGCAGCGGTCGGCTATGGCCAGGGTATTGGCCAGGGCCTCCGGCACCTGAGCGAACAGGGATTGCATCTCGGCCGGGGTCTTGACGTAGAATTCCTGGTTGGCAAACCGGAATCGATCGGGATCGTCCATGGTCTTGCCGGTCTGCACGCAGAGCAGGACCTCGTGGGCGGCGGCGTCCTCCCGGGTCAGGTAATGGCAGTCGTTGGTCGCCACCAGGGGCAGCCCGGTTTCGCGGGCCAGGGTCAGCAAGCCGTCGTTGACCAGTTTCTGTTCCGGCAGATGGTTTTCCTGCAACTCCAGAAACAGCCGCTGCCGGTCGAAAACCCGCGCCATCTCCAGCAACCGGGTCCGCGCCTCATCCGGACGCTGCAGCTTCAACAGGGTCGGAATTTCCCCGCCCAGACAGGCGGTGAGGGCGATGAGTCCGGCATGGTGCTGCCGCAGCAGGTCCCAGTCGACGCGTGGTTTGTAATAGAAACCTTCCCGGTAGCCGGCCGACACCAGGCGACAGAGATTGCGATAGCCTTCCAGATCCTGGCACAGCAGAACCAGATGATAAGCGGCTTCCGACGACCCGCGGGCGTTGGTTTTTTCGAACCGGGAACCGGGCGCAACATAGACTTCGCAGCCGATCAGGGGCTTGATGCCGGCATCCTTGGCCTTGCTGTAGAATTCCACCGCCCCGAACATGTTGCCGTGATCGGTAATGGCCAAGGCCGGCATGCCGCAAGCGGCCGCATGTTTGACCAGATCGCCGATCTTGATGGCACCGTCCAGAAGGCTGTATTGGGTATGCAGATGCAGATGAACGAAGTCGTTGAGTGCCATGCCCTACCAGATCAAAGTTGCCGGCAAGCCTTCATGGCTGCGGCGGAAAACAAAAAGACCGATATCGCAACGTTCGGAAAAAGTGCGTACCGGTCAGCCGGAAATAAGTGCGTCACTGTAGCATTTTCGGAGCAAAAGCGTCAAGCATGCCCCGGCCGCCAAGCATCCCCGATTATCGGGCGGGAAGCGGGTGGAGATACACCGCCTATTGAAGGACGTGAACTCCGAAATAGGCGAGAAAGTCGGTGAGCTTGATGAGCGGCAATCCTATCAGGGAGGTATAATCCTCGCCTTCCAGGCGACTCATGAGGGCGATGCCCAACCCTTCGATCTTGAAGGAACCGGCACAATCGACGGGATTTTCCCGCCGCAGGTAGTTTCGAATCTGCTCCTCGCTCAAAGGCCGCAGGGTCACGCGATAGGTGACGAAATCGGTCAGGGCTTCGCCGCTGATGCTGTCATAGACGGACAGGCCGGTAAAAAAGGTATGGGTCTTGCCGGCCATGGAGCGCAGCTGCCGCACCGCCGTTTCGAAATTGCCCGGTTTGCCGAGGATGTGCCCCTGGCTGTTGACGAACACCTGGTCGGCACCGATGATCAGGGCATCCGGGTAACTCTCCGCCAGGCTGCGGGCCTTGTGGCCGGCCAGGTGTTTGACCAGCAACTCCGGCGCGATGGCCTGATCGATATGCTCCTCGAACTGGGGCGCGGCCACGTGAAAGGGAAAGCCCAACTGCCGCAGCAACTGCATCCGGTATGGGCTGGTCGAAGCCAGTACCACCATTTTCATGGCCGCTCTCCTGGAAGGAATTTGTCTCTTTTTACTGGAATTCAGGGGCAAAAGCAATGCCCTGGAACCCGTTCCGGGAGTTGTTGGGTGGTTGACCGGCGCTCGTCAGGCCGCCCAGGCCGACAGCTCACCATGGGAGGAAACATGGCGCACCGCCGTCACCAGGGCTTCGCGCAACCGTTCATGCCCCAGGCGCTGAAACAATTCGCCGATTTGCGGTCGGCCGAGCCATTCATCGGCAAAGGTGACTTCCGATTTTTCGCCGACCTCGACCAGCACCTCGCCCTCGTACCAGCCGTCGCCGAGCAGGCCGGAAACCGCCCAATGCGGCTTGTCCCGCTCCTGACGCCATTCCAGGTGATGGATATCGAAATAGATGGTTTCGCCGCTTTGTTCGCCCAGGGTCATGACCAGCATAAGTCGCCTCCTTTGACTGTGGAAGGGATCCGCAGTGTCAGGATACAGGACGACCGTGACAGAATATGTCACAAACCGGAAAGGTCCTTTTGCAGGGCCTGTTGCAGACCGTCGGCAAAGGACCGGCGCAACCCCTCGGGCGCCAGCACCTGCAGGTGCGGCAGCCAGGAATAAAGCCAGGCCAGGACTTCCTTTTCGCCGCCGGCCTGCATGGTCAGGATCAGGGAACCGTCGGCCTGGTCGTCGAGTTGCTGACTGGGATGCCAGAGTCGCTCGCGAACCAGATGAGCGACTTCGGCCAGAAACCGGATCCGGATCACCTCGGGCTGCTCGTCAACCAGGCCGAAAGCCGCCTGATGAACGGCAGCGGCGCTGAAGTCCTCCGGCATGTCGAACCGTTCGCCGCTGACGGTCACGGCTTCGATGCGGTCCACCAGCAGCCGGCGCAGGCCGCCGCGATTGTGGGCGAATACCAGCAGATAAAGGGCATCCTTGTAGAACAGCAGGCTGTAGGGATCGCAGAGATAGTCGGCCGCCGGCCGGCGGGCCGGCGCATAACGAACCGTGCAGCGGTACTGGTACAGCAGGGCCTGGCGCAATTGCTCGAGAATCTCACGTTGCCCCCGGTAATCACGCACCCCCTGGAAGCGCGGCGTCACGGCTTCGGCCAGACGCTCCAGGTGGGCGACGCTGCGCGGCGGCAGGCCGGCACGGATGCGGCCGAGAACGGCATCGAGGTCGTCAAGAAAGGGGGTACCCTGCAGAAAGCCGAGCTGACCTCGGCACAGGTAGAGGGTCATCAGTTCGGGCAGGGAAAAGGTGATGGGGGGGATGCGGGAGAAGCCGGTCAGAAATCGATACACAACCCGGCCGCGTTCGTCGCCGGCCGGCTCCCGCATCAAGGGGTAGCCGGCCGCTTCGATAGCCTGCAGATCGCGATAGACGGTACGACGGGTGACGCCGCACTCTTCGGCCAGTTCTTCGACGGTGGCACCGTTGCGGGCCTCCAGCAGCCGGATCAGGTCATGCAGCCGCCCCGCCTGGCTATAGCGGCGGGACGGACGACCCGCAGGGCGCGACGGACGGTTCGCCACCGCCTCACTCCCACTCGATAGTCGCCGGCGGCTTGCTGGAAATGTCGTAGACCACCCGGTTGACGCCCTTGACCTCGTTGATGATCCGGTTGCTGATATAGGCCATGTCGGCGTAGGGCAGCGGGTACCAGCCGGCGGTCATGAAGTCCTTGGTTTCCACCGCGCGCAGAGCAATGACGTACTCATAGGTGCGGCCATCACCCATGACACCGACGCTGCGCACCGGCAGGAACACGGCGAAGGCCTGGCTGATCTTATCGTAATGGCCGGTACGATAGAGTTCCTCGATGTAGATGGCGTCGGCGCGGCGCAGAATATCGGCGTATTCCAGTTTGACTTCGCCGAGAATGCGCACGCCGAGGCCGGGTCCCGGGAAGGGATGACGGTATACCATCTGGTGCGGCAGGCCCAGTTCCTCGCCGATGGCCCGCACCTCGTCCTTGAACAGTTCGCGCAGGGGCTCCAGCAGCTTCAGCTTCATATGCTCCGGCAATCCGCCGACGTTGTGGTGACTCTTGATGTTGTGCGCCTTGCCGGTCTTGGCGCCGGCGGATTCGATGACGTCGGGATAGATGGTGCCCTGGGCCAGCCAGCGGGCATCCTCGATGCGGGCCGATTCCTCCTCAAAGATCTGGACGAACAGGTTGCCGATGATCTTGCGCTTGCGCTCCGGATCCGTCTCTCCGGCCAGGGCACCGAGAAACCGCTCCTCGGCATTGACCCGGATTACGTTGACGCCCATGTTGGCGGCAAAGGTGCGCATCACCTGATCGCCTTCGCCAAGCCGCAACAAGCCGTTGTCGACGAACACGCAGGTCAGCTGGTCGCCGATGGCGCGTTGAATCAAAGCCGCCGCCACCGAGGAATCGACGCCCCCGGACAGACCAAGGATGACCCGCTCGGAGCCGACCTGCCGGCGGATGCGGGCAATGGCGTCCTCGATGATATGGCCCGGCGTCCACTGACCGCTGCAGCCGCAAATCTGGCGCACAAAGCTATCGAGCAGCTGTTCGCCGTGGGGAGTATGGTTCACTTCGGGATGGAACTGCACTCCGTAGAGGCGGCGGGCGACATCCTGGATGGCGCAGACCGGGGCGTTTTCGGTGCGCGCCACCACCTCGAATCCGGCCGGGACTTGGGAAACATGGTCGCCGTGACTCATCCACACCGGGCTCTTGCCCTCGATGAAAAACTCTTCGAACAGCGGTCCCGGCCGACCCACGGCGTGCAACTCGGCGTGGCCGTATTCGCGCTTGCCGGCGGGCACCACCTCGCCGCCGAAATGGCGGGCCAGCAACTGCATGCCGTAGCAGATGCCGAGCACCGGCACACCGAGTTCGAACAGGGCCTCGGCCACCGCGGGAGCGCCCTCGTCATAGACCGACTTGGGCCCGCCGGAAAGGATGATGCCGCGCGGTGCGAAGGCCCGGATCGCCTCCAGCTCCATATCGAAGGGATGCAGTTCGCAATAGACATGGGCTTCGCGCACCCGCCGGGCGATGAGCTGGGTATACTGGGAACCGAAATCGAGGATCAGTATCTTTTCGCCGTGAATATCCTGGGACATGGAATCTCCAAAAAACGGTTCGGGGCCGGTGCGCCCCGCGACCCGTTGGTGAGCAGTGACTGCGCGCAGTCTAAAAACTGCGCTCCACCCGATAGTTGGGTGCCTCGTGGGTGATGGCCACGTCATGCACATGGGATTCCCGCAGGCCGGCGTTGGTGATGCGAATGAAGCGGCCGTTGTCCTGCAGTTCCCTGAGGGTGCGGCAGCCGGTGTAGCCCATGCCGGCCCGCAGCCCGCCCAACAATTGATGAACGTTTTCCGACAGGCTGCCGCGGAACGGCACCCGGCCTTCAATGCCTTCCGGCACCAGTTTGACCTCCGACTCCACCTCGCTCTGGAAATAGCGGTCCCGGCTGCCCTGCTTCATGGCGCCGAGGCTGCCCATGCCGCGATAGGACTTGTAGGTGCGGCCCTGGTAGAGAATGGTCTCGCCGGGAGATTCCTCGGTGCCGGCGAACAGGGAGCCGATCATGATGACGTCGGCGCCGGCGGCAATGGCCTTGGGCAATTCCCCGGAATATTTGATGCCGCCGTCGGCGATGAGGGGCACACCGGCCTTGCGGGTGACCCGGGCCACATTCATGATGGCGGTGATCTGCGGCACGCCGACTCCGGCCACCACCCGGGTGGTACAGATGGAACCGGGACCAATGCCGACCTTGACGGCGTTGACGCCGGCTTTGATGAGGGCCTCCGCGGCTTCGGGAGTGGCGATGTTGCCGGCCACCAATTGCAGATCGGGATAGGCGCGGCGAATATCGACCAGGGCATCCAACACGTATTGGGAATGACCGTGGGCGGTATCGATGACGACCAGATCGACTCCGGCCCGTACCAGGGCCTCGATGCGTTCTTCCCGATCGGGCCCGACACCGACGGCGGCGCCGACCCGCAAGCGGCCCAGGTCGTCCTTGCAGGCGAAGGGATATTTGCGCACCTTTTCGATGTCCTTGATGGTGATCAGGCCGCGCAACTGGTACTGGTCATCCACCACCAGCAGCTTTTCGATGCGGTGCCGATGCAGGTGGCGCTTGGCTTCCTCGAGGGTCGTGCCGGGCGGCACGGTGACCAGGTTTTCCTTGGTCATGACATCGGCAATGGGTTGATCGAGACGGGTTTCAAACCGCAGATCGCGGTTGGTCAGAATGCCGACCAGCTTCCCGGCACTGGTGATGGGCACGCCGGAAATACGGTATTTCTCCATCATCTCCAGGGCCTCGTAGATTTTCTGTTCCGGCCGCATGGTGATGGGATCGACGATCATGCCGCTTTCCGACTTCTTGACTTGGTCCACCTCGATGGCCTGCTCGGCGGGCGACATGTTTTTGTGAACGATCCCCAACCCGCCCTCGCGGGCCATGCCGATGGCGGTGCGGGCCTCGGTAACAGTATCCATGGCGGCGGACAGCAGGGGCACGTTGAGCTGGATGCTCGGGGTAAGAAATGTAGTCAGATCGACTTCCTTGGGGAGCACTGTGGAATGCGCCGGAAGAAGCAGCACATCATCAAAAGTCAAACCTTCGGAAATCTCGCCGGGAGCCTGCATCGCCGTGCCTCCTTGTCCAGGGGAAAAATATTAATCGCGCATTCTGACTGAACCGCCTGGTCGCTGTCAAGACTTATCGGGCGCACCAAAACCAAAGTCGGGTACACGCGGTGCACCGACCCTGGAGGAACCGTTCAGCAGTCGTGGAGCCGAGCCTCATGCCCCGTCGGCGAACTGATTTGTTCCTAGCGTCCCATGCGGTTAGTCCTGTCTTCAAATTCCGGCCCTTTTGGTCGCCGGCTGCGTTCCGCCTTCTCGGCTTAACTCTGGCTAGGCCTGCGGCGGCGCGCCTTGCCGGCAACCAAAATTTCTCAGAATTTCTTGACACAACTGACCGCACGGGACACTAATTGGGGATGAAGCTGAAATCACGACTCAGGCGTTGCACCACCGCCACCAGCAGACGGATGGTGGCCTCGATATCGGCCAGGGACAGCACCTCCACCGGCGAATGCATGTAGCGCAGGGCAACCTGCAGCAGTGCCGTGGCAACCCCGGCACGGGACAGTTGCATGGCGTTGGCGTCGGTGCCGGTGCCGCGCGGCGACCCCATGATCTGAATGGCGATGTTCTCGTCCCGGGCCGTGGCCACCAGCAGGTCGAACAGCGCCGGATTGATGTTGGCGCCGCGGGATACGATGGGCCCGCCGCCGACCTTGAATTCTCCCAGCTCCTTCTTTTCCACCCCCGGACAGTCGCTGGCGAAACCGACATCGATGGCGATACCGACGTCCGGATTGACGCCGTAGGTACTGGTGGTGGCACCGCGCAGACCAACCTCTTCCTGGACCGTCGACACTCCGTACAACTCAACCGGCGGCGCGCCCCGGCGCCGCACCTCTTTGAGCACTTCGGCGACGATGAAGGCGCCCATCTTGTCGTCGAAACCGCGGGAGGAGACCAACTCGCCCTGCAGACGCTGGAATCCGGCGGCGAAGGTGATGGGATCGCCGACGGCAACCAACTCCCGGGCCGCCGCGCCGTCGGCGCAGCCGATGTCGATGAACTGGCTGGTCAATTTGACCACGGTTTCGCGGTCCTTGGGTTCCATGAGATGGATGGGTTTCTTGCCGACCACCCCCGGTACGATGCCCCCGGCAGCATGGATCTGAATCCGTTGACCGGGCACCAGGTGGGCATCGATACCGCCGATGGGAGCAAAGTAGATGAATCCGGCATCGTCGATATAGCGGACCATGAAGCCGATCTCGTCGCAATGGCCGGCCAGCATGACCCGCAGGGCATCGGCGGCCCCGGATTTCAGGCAGGCGATGACATTGCCCATGACATCGGTGTGCAGTTCATCCGCCACCTCGGCCAACTCGTGCCGGATGAGGCGCTGGACCGGCTGTTCAAAACCGGACGGGCTCGGGGTTTCCACCAGTGCCTGCAAAAAAGCGATGCTGCGTTCTTCCATATGGTTGATGTCCTTGTGGTGTTTTAGGCTGAAGACTGAAGGCTGAAGGTAGCCCTACTCTCGGCTTGGCGGGTTTGCCGGCCATTCCTGGCCGGTTATCCGGCCCACCAGCTGCTCGGCGTTGCGGCGGGCCTGTTCGAACTGGGCGGGGCTGAGGCCGGCGCCCAGGGCGATGCGGCGGGCCCGGTCCAGGGGCGTCAGATCGCCGGGCGCATGGCTGTCCGTATTGACCACCAGCGAGGCGCCATGCTGCAGCGCCAGCTTGGCGACATGGCCGTTGCACAGGGAGTGGCCGCCGCGGGTGGTAATTTCCAGGCAGATGCCGCGCCGGGCCGCCAGGACCACCTCGTCCGGTTCAATCAGACCAGGATGGGCGAGAATGTCGATATCCGCTTCCAGAGCGGCGCGGTTGGTGCCCGGCGCCACCGGTTCGACGATGGTTTCGCCGTGGCAGACCACCAGTTGGGCACCGAGACGGCGGGCTTCGGCGGCCGCAGCGGCAATCATGGCCGGCGGCACATGGGTCAGTTCGATGCCCGGCACCACGGTCAGGCCCCAGGCCGCACCCAACTCGGCGGCAACCCGAACCAGGCGCGGGATAATCAGATCCATGTTGGAAAAATCGCCGTGATCGGTGATGGCCATGGCCCGGTAGCCGGCCACTGCGGCGCGCCGCGTCAGTTCGGCCGGGATCAATTCGCCGTCGCTGAAAATGGAATGGGTATGCAGATCGATCATAAGGAACCAGACTGAAGGCTGAAGGTTAATGGCTTTCGAAACCAGACTGAAGGCTGAAGACCAAAGACTGAAGGTGGTGATTATATGCGGTACTGCATGGCACCACTTCGCCGATGTGGGAGTTGCGCTGGGCGGCGGTGAGTCGCACCGCAACCATCCGGCCGATGAGGGCCGGGTCACCGTCGAAGTTGACGATGCGGTTCCAACCGGTGCGGCCGAACAGTTGGCCGGCACCCTGGCGACTGGCGCCTTCGACCAGAACCGGGACCACACGCCCCAGGTCCGCCTCCCGATAGTCGCGACTGATCTCTTCCTGACGGGCGACCAGGCGCTCGAAACGGGCCTGGTGGTCCGCTTTCGGCGTTGCATCCTTAAGGCGGGCGGCGGCCGTCTCGGGCCGGGCCGAATAGAGAAAGGAATAGATTTCGGCGAACCGGGCCTGTTCCAGCAGATCCATGGTCTGTGCGAAATCCTCGGCCGTTTCCCCGGGAAAGCCGACGATGATATCCGAGGTAATGCGGATATCCGGACAGGCCCGGCGCAGGCGGGCCACCCGTTCGAGGTACTGGTCCCGTCCATAGCCGCGCCGCATGGCGGTCAGGATGCGATCGGAGCCGGCCTGCACCGGCAGGTGGATATGGTTGCAGAGCTTGGCCAGATCACCGAAGCAATCGATGAGTTCATCGGACAAATCCTTGGGATGGGAGGTGACGAAACGCACCCGCTCCAGCCCGGCGATGTCTTCGACCCGGCGCAGCAGTTCGGCGAAAGAGATCTCCCCCGCTTCCTTTCGACCGTAGGAATTGACGTTCTGACCGATGAAGGTGACTTCGCGCACCCCCTGTTCGACCAACTGCACCACCTCGGCCAGAATTTCGCCGTGGGGGCGGCTGACCTCGCGGCCGCGCACGTAGGGCACGATGCAGTAGCTGCAGAAATTGTCGCAACCCTGAATGACCGTGACGAAACGGGTGATGCTGTCCGTGGCAACGCGCCGCGGAAATAGCCGGCGTCGGGTTTCGGGGTCGAGAAATTCCACCGCTACGGGCCGCGCACGACGACTTTCCACCTGCCGGACCATTTCCGCCAGCCGGTGAACATTGTGGGTGCCGAAAACCATATCGAGATAGGGCACCTTCTGCAGCATCCGGGCCCCTTCCTGCTGGGCGACGCAACCACCGACGGCCAGGATCAGCTCGGGATTGCGCTCCTTAAGGGGCTTGAAACGGCCCAGATGTCCGTAAACCTTGCGTTCCGCCCGGGCTCGGATGGAACAGGTATTGAGCAGAATCAAGTCGGCAGCGGCCGGTTCCGACACCGACCGGTAGCCCAGTTGCCGCAGTTGATCCTCGATCTGCTCGGAATCAACCACATTCATCTGGCAACCGAACGTTTCCAGGTAATATTTTTTCATTTCGAACAGAGTCTTTGTTAGGAAAAGGGACAAGAGGGGTGAAGGATTGATGGTAATCAAGGGCCGGGCGCAGTGTCAATGTTTTTGTCCCGGGCCGCAGGCAGATTGTCCTGCAAGTGCCGCAACAATCCCTGGGGGCGCTCCAGACACAGCAACTGCAGGGAACGGCTCGCGGCACGACCATGCAGCCGCAATGTAACCACCTGACCGGCAACCGGCAGCACCCTCCAACCGGCCAGGTCCTGGAGCAACAACTCCTCCCGGCGCCGCAAGGGCCAGCCACGGCTCACCTGCAGGCGGCTGCCGAACAGCACATACCGCACCCCGGACCATTCCAGCCGGGCCTGAAGCAACTGACCCAGACTGCCGTAGCCCGCTGCCAGCAGCGCCGGCAGCCAGCAGAAAAACATCGTCGAGGGAAATTCAGCGGTCGCCCTTGGCGCCAGGAAGAGCAGCCCGGCAAACGCCGGCAGGCTCGCCACGGACCAACGCCAGTGGCGGAAAGTAAAGGCCCGCGGCGCCGGGCAACCCTGCCAGAGCACCGGCTCCGCCGTCGCCGCGGGACTGGTTTTGGTCATCATCTGCGCTCCAACTCGCCGATGCGCTTGGCCGCCGCCTGACCGTATTGACCGCGCGGATCGGCCTCGGCCACCGCCTTGTACAACTCCAGAGCCTTGGTGCGATTGCCCTGCTTCTCGTAAGCCCCACCCAAAATATATCCGGCCTGGGTGGTCGGCATCAGTTCCATGCTGGCTTCCAACTCCCGCACGGCGTCCGCCACCCGATTCTCCTTCAGGTGAATGAAACCGAGGCCGAAACGGGATTGAAAATAGCCGCCGTCCAGTTGCACGGCCCGTTGCAGATGGGGACGGGCGGAGGCAACATTGTCGGCCCGCAGATAAGCCATTCCGAGTCCGGTCAGGATCAGGGGTTCGTCGGGCAAGGCCGTTGCCGCCTGCTGGTAGGTGGCAATGGCCTGGCTGAGCTGACCGCTGCGTTCCAGTTCCCGGGCCTTATCGTAAAGGTCATAGGCCGGCTTGGTCTGGCGCAGGCGCGTCGTTGCCGAGCGAAAGGCATCCGTGTTCATGACGTAGCGCGGATTGTTGCGGGTATGGGCATAGCGCTGCTGGATATAGGCCTCCACGTTGCCCATGCGCTCCTTGGAAAAGGGATGGGTGCGGAACAACCCGGCCAGCCACATGGGCTCGGCGCCGCCTTCCATTTTTCGGAAAAAGAATTCCTGGAGTTGCACTCCGCCCTGCGGGTCGTATCCGGCCTGCACCATGTAATCGATGCCCAGTTGATCCGCCTGGCGTTCCTGATCGCGGCTGTAGGAATTTTCCAGCAACCCGGCCGCCAGGGCCCCGGCCTGCTGGGCGAGGGCGCCATAGGCGGCTTGGCCGGTGGTCGCGCCCAATACCGCCAGACCGATACCCATGAGAGTGCCGCGCTGCATGGCCTGCACCGAATGCCGCGCCGTCACATGACCGATTTCATGGCCCAGCACCGATGCGAGTTGGGCCTCGTTTTCCATGTTGACCAACAGCCCGCGGGTGATGGCAATGCTGCCCCCCGGCAAGGCAAAGGCATTGGGGGTGGAGTCGTTGACCACTTTGAACTGATAGGGCAACTCCGGCCGCTGGGACACCTGCCCCAGTCGCTGGCCGACCCGATCGACGTACTGCTGCAGGGCCGGATCCCGGAATTCACCGCCCATCTGCTGTACTGCCTTGGGAAACGCCTGCTGGCCGAGGGAGATTTCCTGGCTGGCGGAAACGGAGAACAGCGCCAACTCCTGCCGCCCGGTAACCGGGTTCACCGCACACCCGCTCACCACCAGCATGCCGACCGAGGCTATCAGCAGTCCTAAGGATAACCGTGCCATGGCTTCCTCCTTGAAGGTTGCGGGCCGATGTAGCCACACGGCCCCGGGAAAGGTTCCGATTGTCAATCATAAATCCTCCCGGACCGGCATGCAAGCCATGGCTTTTTCAAGGGTCTGCATTTTTTCTTTGGTCCTGGGCGCGAATTTAATATAAAGTGCGAAGGTTTTGGAATTAATCCTCCGCATCACACTGAGACAGGAAAACATCACACTATGCCGCACAACATTCGCAACATCGCCATCATCGCTCACGTCGACCACGGCAAGACCACCCTGGTCGATGCCATGCTCAAACAATCCGGGGTCTTCCGGGAAAACCAGGCCGTGGCTGAACGGGTCATGGACAGCAACGACCTGGAACGGGAACGGGGCATCACCATCCTTTCCAAAAATCTCTCCGTGCATCACGGCGACCTCAAGATCAACATCATCGATACTCCCGGGCACGCCGATTTCGGCGGCGAGGTGGAACGCGTCCTGAAAATGGTCGACTCGGTGCTGCTGCTGGTCGACGCTTTTGACGGCCCCATGCCCCAGACCCGTTTCGTCCTGAAAAAATCCCTCGATCTGGGACTCAAGCCTATTGTCGTCATCAACAAGATCGACCGCCCCGGCTGCCGCCCCACCCAGGTGGTGGACATGGTCTTCGACCTGTTCTGCGAACTCAACGCCGACGAGGAACAGCTCGACTTTCCCATCGTCTATACCAACGCCAAGGCCGGCATCGCCAAGGGGGACCTGGCCGATGACAGCCAGGATCTGCAGCCCCTGTTCGACATGATCGAAAAGCGGGTGGCACCGCCGACGGGCGATCCGGAGCAGCCGTTCCAGATGCTGGTCAGCAACATCGATTACAACGACTACCTGGGCCGCATGGCCACCGGCAAAATCACCCATGGCCGGGTCGTCAACGGCGAGACCGTCGCCCTGATCAAGCGCGACGGCAGCGTGAAAAGGGGCCGCATTTCCAAGCTCATCGGCTACCAGGGATTGAAGCAGGTGGAGATGCCCGAAGCTCTGGCCGGCGACATCGTCTGCATCGCCGGCTTCGACGAAGTCGGCATCGGCGAGACCTTCGCCAGCACCGAATTTCCCGTCGCCCTGCCCTATGTGGCCATCGACGAACCGACCCTGGCCATGAATTTCATGGTCAATACCTCGCCGTTTGCCGGCCAGGAAGGCAAATTCGTCACTTCGCGCAACCTGCGCGAACGCCTGGACCGGGAACTGCGCACGAATGTCTCCCTGCGGGTCGAGGATACGGACAATACCGATTGTTTCAAGGTATCCGGCCGCGGTGAGCTGCACCTTTCCATCCTGATTGAAAACATGCGCCGCGAAGGCTATGAGTTGGCCGTGTCCAAACCGGAAGTCATCTTCCGCGACATGGACGGCCAGCAATGCGAGCCCATGGAATACCTGGTCATCGATGTTCCCGAGGAGTTTCAGGGCACGGTCATCGAGAATCTCGGCGGGCGCAGGGCGGAGATGCTGGCCATGCATCCCATGGAGGGCATCAATCGCCTGGAGTTTCTGATTCCGGCCCGCGGTCTCATCGGTTTCCGGACGGAATTCCTCACCGACACCCGTGGCACCGGCATCATGAGCCACACCTTCCAGGACTACGCGCCCTACAAAGGTCCCATCCAGGGCCGCAAGAACGGCGTCCTGATCGCCATGGAGGATGGCGAAACCGCTGCCTACGCCCTGTTCAGCCTGCAGGAACGGGGCGCCCTGTTCATCGGACCTGGAGTCAAGGTCTATGAAGGCATGATTATCGGAGAAAACGCCAAGCAGGACGATATGGTGGTCAACCCCTCCAAGGGCAAGAAGCTGACCAACGTCCGCGCCTCGGGCAGTGATGACGCCATCCGCCTGACTCCCCCCCGGCAACTGAGCCTGGAGCAGGCCCTGGAATACATCAACGACGACGAACTGGTGGAGGTCACCCCCCAGTCCATCCGGCTGCGGAAAAAGCTCCTCAACGCCAACGATCGCAAAAAGTTCGAGAAGAAAAAATAAAGGCAAACGGGGTTCGGCAGACCCGAAAACGTGCCGGCCGGACCCCGGCCGGCCTTCTTAATCGAAGCGGTTGTCACGGTCCGCTGTTGCGTTTATATTCTTGCCATGCAGGAAAAACGGGAGGGATCATGAATACGCCATGCCTGAATGACCGGGAAAAGGATATCCTGTTGGGGATTGCCCGCAAGGCCATCGAACGGGGTGTGCGCAGCGGCGAATTGTATATCGAGCCCCGGGAAGAAAAGGCCCTCAACATCCGCCAGGGGTGCTTTGTCACCATCAAGCAGAATCATCAACTGCGCGGCTGCATCGGCAATTTTCAGTCCAGCCTGCCCCTCTATCGTGAAGTGGCGGAGATGGCCCTGGCCGCGGCGACCAGGGATCCGCGTTTTTACCCCATGAAAGAGCTGGAACTGGGGTCCTTCCGCCTGGAAATCTCCGTCCTTTCACCCCTGCAACGCATCGACACCATTGAGGAAATCGAGGTCGGACGACACGGAATCTATCTGGAGAAAGGGTTTTACCGGGGCGTCCTGCTGCCTCAGGTGGCAACGGAACATGGGTGGGATCGGCTGACCTTTCTGAAACAGACCTGCCTCAAAGCCGGCTTGCCCACCGACGCCTGGCAGGCGGAGGATGCCGAGCTGTATATTTTCAGCGCCCAGATTTTCGGCGAGCAGGCGGATTGTCCGTAGCTGGTCGGATGCGGCTTCGGTGGAACCATGAGGCCCGAATGGGGCCACCTCTCTGCTCCGCTGTGGACAACCTGTTGATGCCAAGCCTTTGGTGTGACCCGACACGCTAAACAGGGCGCCATTTGCAGCCTTTTGTCGGCGACACCCCGTGCCCGGAACGTGACCGACGCATACCTTCCCGAGTGTTGAGGCCGCCTGCCGCAAGCTTAAGAAACCAGCAAACCAAGCCCATGAAACAGGCTTTCCAAAGCATATGGGCACAACAAAACAAGTTTACCAGAACCTGACACATTCTGCACATTATCCGTGCAATTTGCTAACTTGCTTGCCTTTTTCAACAGTTAAGCACCATCGACGGGCCCTTTACCGACAGTTCTCCACAACCGCTGTGGAAAAGCGCGGCCCGGGCAGCCTGATCGCACAGCTTCGAAGCGTCGAAATTATTCCATTGCCTGACTGTCTTCCTTCGGATATGCTTGAGGAAGACCAAGAAAAATCCTACGGAAAACCCCATCATTCAGGTTTGGCGACGCCATGATCGACCCTCAGCGTCTCACCATCCAAATACCGGCCGACGCCACCTTGGCCCTGCAACAGGGCCGGAGCCCGGCACGCCCGGTGCTCGATAAGGATGCCTGCGGTACCTCCGACCGCATCAGCCTGTCAAATCAGGCCGTGCAACTCTCGGAACAAAGCCGGCAAGAAGCGCCCTCGCCGGCGCGGTATCCACTGGTGGCGGTCCGACAGACCCCTTCCACCGAAGAATCGCCTTCCATCCGCCAGACCGTGCGGCGGGTTTACGGGATGCCCTTCGAATGCCCCGCCGGCCCTCAGCGCCCCGGCAGCCGCCTGCATGTCATCGCCTGACAGCACCAAACTGGAACCCTGCGCCGCAAGGTGGAACATTTTTTCATCCCCCTGTTCCGTAATTATCCTTTATCTCCCCCAGCGATTTTGCTAAGATGTGCCGGCACCGGGCATTAAAATTTCACAATTGCCGCCAGGTGACAATTCAACCCGGTGGTACCGGGGGATTCTTTTGAGAAGGTGAACATGTTTTATTCCTTACGCAGCGTCCTGTTGGTCAATGACAATGAGGTCGAACGCAACCAGTTGGCCGGAGCCCTTCGCAAGGCCATCGACTGCACGGTCCTGGAAGCCGACAGCCCGGCCCAGGCCCTGGAAATCCTGGCGGAAGAGGATGTCTCCATCCTGCTCACCAACCTCTTCCCGCCGGATAACGCCGGCCTGCAACTGCTCCAGGATACCGCCAAACTGAATGCCCAGGTGGTGGTCATGGTCGGAGTGCCGGCCACGGATCGCCAAATGGCCCTGGAAGTCCTCAAATGCGGCGCCTTCTTTTCCCTCAACATGCCCTACTGCCAGGAAGAGGTCATCATCGCCGCCAGCCGCGCCCTGCAGTTTCACGACCTGATGACCAAGGGCGAGGTGCGGGGCCGCAAACTGCGCAAATCGGATGGATTCCACGGCATCATCGGACAATCCACCCGCATGCGAAAACTGTTCGGCTATATCGAGAAACTTGCCAGCGAGGGGGACACCTCCGTCCTCATCCTGGGCGAGAGCGGCACCGGCAAGGAACTGGTGGCGCGCGCCATCCATGCTCACGGACCCCGCAGCCAGAAAAATTTCGTTCCGGTCAACTGCGCCGCCATCCCCGAAGATCTCCTGGAAAGCGAACTGTTCGGCTACGTCAAGGGCGCATTTACCGGGGCCAACCAGGCAAAAATGGGGAGGGTTCAGTATGCCGACGGCGGCACCCTGTTTCTGGATGAGATCGGCGACATGAAACCGGCCCTGCAGGCCAAACTGCTGCGGGTTTTGCAGGAGAAGGAATATGAACCGGTGGGGGGCATCAAACCGGTACCGGTCGATGTCAGGATCCTGGCCGCCACCCATCGCGACCTGGAAAAAGCCGTTGCCGAAGGCACCTTCCGGGAAGATCTGTACTACCGCCTGAACGTCATTCCCTTGCGGATTCCGCCGCTGCGTGAGCGTCGCGACGACATTCCCCTGCTCATCGAACGCTTCATCACCATTTTCAACCGCAAGAAGAAGCAGGGGTTTCATGGTTTCGAGCACAACGCCCTGGAGGCCCTGCTGCGCTATCCATGGCCGGGAAACGTTCGCGAACTGGAAAACCTGATCCAGCGCATGGCCATCTTTTTCCCGGGGCAGAAAGTCGCCTTGGACGATCTTCCGGAAAAATATCGGCCGGCCGACTACCAGGCGGCGCCGCAGGAAGAAGCCGATGCCTCAGGGCCTTCCCTGGTTCTCGATGACAATGGCATCGACTTTAACCGGGTGGTCAACCATTTCGAGAATCAGTTGATTCAGCAGGCCCTTGATCTGACTGCCGGCAACAAGCGGGAAGCAGCCCGGTTGCTCAATCTGAAACGTACCACCCTGATCGAAAAGTTAAAGCGGAAAAACCTGCTGCTGACCGGCGAAACGGACTTCTGAGCCGCGCCCGTGGGAATGCGGGCGCCGGGCGCCCTTACCTGTCTGCCAGGAAATGCCGCTGCAGCAAAGCGGCAATCTCCTCGTGCGTTGCCGGCAGCAGAAGAATATCGCGAACGCCGTAACGGGCCGCCTGCAGCACTTGACTCTTGGTCCAACTGGCGCCAACCGCAATCAGCGGCAGCACCTCACCGAAGGTGGACCGAGCCTTGATAATCGCCGCCAGCCCCTGTTCCTTGCTCTCATCCATGACCAGCAAAATGCCCTGCAACGGTTGGTCCGGTTTCCTGGCCGACTGAAAGTCCCCCTGAAACGGCAGCAGCAGGCTCTGCAAGCCGGCGGTTTCCGCCTGCGCGGTGAGCATGGCCATGGCTTCCTGATTTTCCCCGACGATGAGCACACGCGGCCGAGGCGGCTCTACCGCCTTTGGCGGTTCCTCCGGCGGAACCGCGGGTTCCGCCCGCGGGGGTTGCGCCAACGGTGGCGGTTCGACGGAAACAGGCTCCGCAACCACCTCGGGCTCGACCTCGATGCGTGGCTCGACTCCGAAACAGGCAGGAGGGAACAGCAGATCGAGACTCTGCAGATCCTGGCCATCCATCCCGAGTACAAAGGACAGCTGAAAATAGTCGCCGGCGGGAATCGGCTCGGCACTGTCCGGATCGACCTTTCCGGGGGCCACCACCTGCTGCCCGAGTTTGCGGAAATGCAGCTTTTCCGGAAATCCCTCTTCGAAGGCAGCGTTCAATTCGCCGGAGACAATGTTGCCGATTTCATTGTAGGCATCGGCCTCGTCTTCGGCGAACTCCTCCTTGGCGACCTTTTTCTCCAGTTCTCCCGGCGGCAGCATGATCAGGGTGCCGCCCAGAAGAATGGCATCCTTCAGGTGGCAGAAGATATACAGGGTCCCTTCCTTGCTGCCGCTGAGAGCCATGTCGGTCATGACCTGCTTCTTGCGACAGTGGAGGAAAAAGTCCTGCTTGGTGGTCAGTTGCCACCGAACCGGTGTCGTCGTAATGGAACAGCCCAGCAACTCGCTCAGACCGGTGCCGATGCGCTCGCCGAGGTTTTCCAGGAGTCTGTCAATGATGGGCTTTGAATACATCGCCAATCCGGTAATACTGTGACATGGTTTTCAAACGATAATCATAGACCGAACACCGGCCCATAATTCCATACCGATCCACTTTGGGATTATTCCATCTTCCCCAGGCCGGTGCTCTGCACCGGAATTCTATCGGAGAAAGCCTTCGGAAAGCAATCTTTGTGGTCCCGCACCAGTGAAAAATGGGGCCGCACAGAGCGGCCCCATTGTCATCCCGGTATTTTTCAGCCCGAAATTCCCGGTTTTCAATCGGGGATGATTCCGGCTCTGGTCAAGGAGGCTATTTTTGCAAAAAGCACTCCACGAGAAATTCACCCCCCTCCAACTGGAAGGGCACCACGACACCGTCACCATCGGCCAGGCACTCGACCTCGTATTCGCGGCCGCAGACGGCCGACGGAATGGCGAGTTTAACATCTTTACCGTTATCCGTCAGCATGGATTTTACGCTGCCGGCCAACATATTGGCCAGTTCTCCGATGGCATCCTTGACATCATCGTCAATGTCCTCGACCTCGATGCAAAGGAAGGTGCTGGTGATGTTTTTGGCGATGGCGTTGGGGACATGAATGGCCAGCATGCCGCGATACAGACCGGCCATGCCCACCATGCCGCTGACCGTGTCGCGAAACATCTTCTGTCGCTCGACCAAGGGCGCGCCGGGCTGCACCTCGAAGGCCAGCATCGATTGGAAGATCTCCTGGGTCGCTTCGGAAATACAATTCATGAGGTCCATGATAAAGGCTCCTTCTTATAAAAATTTCCCCAGGACTTCCTGCACCTGCTCGGCGGTGAAGGGCTTTTTGATGGTTCCGACCGCGCCGAGTTCCATCGCCTCCCGCAGCACGTCGGTCCCCGCTTCGGTGGTGATCATGACCACCGGGATGCCCTTGATTTGGGCATCGGCATTTTTCTGGCGCAAAAATTCGATGCCGTCCATGACCGGCATATTGATGTCGCTCAGCACGATATCCACGGCTTCTCCGGCCAGCAGATCCAGCGCCGCCTGGCCGTCGGGCGCCTCCAGAACTTTTTCAAATTCAAAACCAGCCTGCCGCAGGGAGCGGGCGACGATTTTCCGCATGGTGTTCGAATCATCGACTATCAGAACTTTTTTTTCCATCTGTTAAACCTCCAAGGAACTGCGGACCTGGGTCCGCAACAAGATATCCAAGCCTAGCCGGCGAAAAAACCGTCACCCGCCAAGGTCAGAACCAGGCCCTGGTCCTCGATCTGCAAGTTCCAGGCGCGGCTTTGCCCCTCGGAGCAATCCGGCAGATCCCAACCGACTTCAGGCAATCCCAACCGATAAGACTGACTCTCCGGCAGATATTCCGTCAGCAACCGCCCGCCGATGGTGTTCAGCAATTCGCCGAGCATGTCGGACAGCATCGCCTCGACGACCGCCTCGTCGGGAAAGGCATGGACCACTTCAATGACATTGCGCAGCAACGCCGTAGTCGCCGCCAACTGAACTTCACCCTGGAAAGGCTCGAGCACCAGCATCCTGGCCATCATGCCGTTGTCCGAGGTCGGCACCTCGGTATCGGCCTGCACGGGTGCGATTTCCATGAAAGCCATGTTTTCCAGGGTCACGGCAATCGCCTGCCCGACCACCTGGTTCAATCTGTCTGCCATCATGCCCCCCTCTGTCACTGCATCAACGGTTCGAGTGTTTTCAACAAGGTTGCCGGAGAAATGGGTTTGTTCAGCACGGCGAAGGCGCCAATGGTGGTCAACTCCACCTCTTTGGCCGGATTGCCGGCGCTGGTCACGATGACCACCGGCAGATCCGTCAGGCGCGGGCTGCCCTTGACCCATTTCAACAGGGTTTCGCCGTCCATGACCGGCATATTCAGATCGGTGACCAGCAAATCCGTCGGTTCTTCCTTGAGGCGATTCAATGCTTCGCGGCCGTTGGGAGCCTCGACCATGTCGGCCTCACCCAACCCGATGATTTCCAGGCAGCGTCGAATGACCATCCGGGCCGTAGCCGAATCATCGGCAATGACGATGCGTTTCACGTGCGCAACCTCCTTTATTCAACGGCAAGCGATGCTTCCGCTTTTTTGAAGTGTTCCTCGGCATCCAGCATGATAACCGCCAGATCCTGGGAAGAAACATCGAAATATTGGGCATAATCGCCGTCCAGCTGATATTGCATGCCGTCGCTGCCCGTATCGGCACCGGCCATCATGGCCAGCATGTCGCCCAGATGGACCGCGTAGCTCAGCATTCGGAACTGTTCCGGAGCAAGCCCGGGAGCATGATGATAGCGTATGGCGGCCTGCAGGGCCTCGGGAAATTGCCAGTGCCGCGCCATGGCGAAGCCCACTTCCGCATGATCCAGGCCGGCCAGCAACTGTTCGGCCTGCAGATAATCGGTCACCTGGCCCTGCTCGATGCGCTCCAACGCCTCACCGGACGCCGCCGCCCAAAAGGGGGAGAAGACAAACTTGCCGATATCATGCAGAAGACCGGCAGTGAAGGCAAGTCCCGGTTCGCAGGCCAACCGTGCGTGTCCCGCCATCTCCCGGGAGGCAAAGGCACAAAACAGATCATGACGCCACAGGGCGCTCTGCTGCGCATCATAGCCGGGCAGCGGGCGGGTGAACATGTCACCGCACTGATCCGCCAGCACGATGCTGATGATGACCCGTTCCCCCAGATAGGAGATGGCCCGCTCCAGGGAGGTGACCGGATTCAACAAGCCGAAGACCGGGGAGTTCACCGTACGCAAGACCCTGGCGGTCAGAGCCGCGTCGTATTTGATGATCTGAACCACGTCGTCAATCTCATAACCGTCCCGGGCCAGAGTCTGCAGCAGTTGGGTCACGCTCGGCGAGAGCAGCGGCAGAACTTCGATGGCCTGCCGCACGGCCTGGCTATCCACCTTGGGGGTCATAGGCACCTCTATATTTCCCACTGCCCGCGCCCCGGACAGGATATGGTGATGAGTCCGCTGTCGACGGACATGGTTACGGTACGACTGTAATTGGCCCCCACATCTTCGGCGATGGCACCCATGCCCAGGGACCAGAGGGAGCGTTTCACCGCCAGGATATTGCGCTTGCCGATATTGAAGGTATCGTTGTGGCCCATGACGGAGGCACCCCCGGCGAGCTTGACGATGATTCCCCGCCCATTGCCGGGGCAACCCAGGCGCACCATTTCCCGCAACAACAGGGGTACCCCCAAATCGGCAAAATACCCGGGACAGGACTGCCCCTTGGCCGGATTGATGCTGGACTCGGGCAAGGCGACATGTACCATGCCGACGGCCCGCGTCTTGGGGTAGAGCATCATCACCGCAACGCAGGACCCCAAGGCATAGGTTTTGACCACCTCGCCCGGGGTGTTGGAAGCCCCCAAATCGCCGATGCCCAGGACGACCTGTCTCATATCTTTCGCTCCCCAAGCAAATCGACGATACGTCCAGCCATATGGTCGAGAGACACCAGGCTCTCCGCGCCGCCCAGTTCATAAGCGACCCGCGGCATGCCGAACACCACGCAACTGGCTTCGTCCTGGGCGATGTTGCGGGCGCCGGCCTTGCGCATGGCCAGCATGCCTTCGGCGCCGTCCGAACCCATACCGGTCAACATCACCCCCACGGCGTTGGCGCCGACATGACGGGCCGCCGAGTGCATCAGCACATCCACCGACGGACAGTGGCCCTTGACCGTCGGGCCCGCTTCGCAGCGCACCTGGTAATGGCCCCCGGAACGCGTCACCTCCATATGCAGGCCGCCCGGGCCGATGAGAATCCGGCCGGGCATGATCCGATCCCCGGAAACCGCTTCCTTGACTTCCATGGCGCACAACTGGTTGAGGCGCTCGGCGAACATGCGGGTGAAGCCGGCGGGCATGTGCTGAACGATCACCACCCCGGGCATGGTCTCCGGAAAGCGGGTAATGATTTTTCGAATCGCCTCGGTACCCCCCGTGGAAGCCCCGATGACGACAACCTTGTCCGTGGATTCGGCCAGGGCCCGCCGCTCGATGGTGCGCAACTGGGAGGTGACGGCGCGCCGATCCGCCTTCCAGTGAGCAACATTGGCCGTTGCCGCCATTTTGATCTTGGCCCGCAGTTCCTGCAGCATGTTTTTGAGGCCCTGAGCCATATCGGTGGTGGGCTTGGAAACGAAATCGACCGCGCCGGCATCCAGGGCATCCAAAGTGATCTGCTTGCCCTTCTGGGTCAGGGAACTGACCATCACCACGGGCAGAGGATACTGAGGCATCAAGCGTCGCAGAAAATCCACGCCGTCCATGCGCGGCATCTCCACGTCCAGGGTCAGCACGTCGGGCTGCAGGCGAACGATTTTGTCCCGGGCGATATAGGGATCTCCGGCACTGCCGACCACCTCGATGGCCGGATCCAGGGCCAGCCCCTGGGTGAGGATCTGCCGCACCAGAGCCGAATCATCGATGACCAGAACTTTTATCTTGGCTGTCATAGGCGTATCAAATCATTTCTTCTGGTACACAGCCGGACCCAGATAATGGAACAGGCTCTGGGCCCGGCCCAGGGTTTCGGAGTGACCGAGGAAAAAGTAACCGTTCGGCGCCAGATGTCGATGAAACTTTTCCACCAACCGGCGACGCGTCGGTTCGTCGAAGTAAATCATGACGTTGCGGCAGAAGATCACGTCAAAGGGTTTTTTGAAGGGAAAGGTTTCGTTCATCAGGTTGAAGCGGCGAAAGGTCGCTTCCTGACGCAATCCATCCACAACCGACCAGGTCCCGTCCGCAAGTCGCCGAAAATAGCGTTGCCTCAAGGATTCCGGGAGCATCCGCACCCGCTCGTCGGGATAAGTCCCCTGGCGCGCGATATCCAGCACCCGGGAAGAAATATCCGTGGCCAGCACGCCGGCATCCCAGCGGGCGTACTCGGGTCCGAAAAATTCATGCATCAGCATCAGCAGCATGTAGGCTTCTTCGCCGCTGGAGCACCCCGCGCACCAGACCCGCAGATCGCGACTGTTGGCCGTGCGTAAACGGGCGGATACGGCCGGCAGGACGGTTTGGGAAAAGAAATCGAAATGCGATTTTTCCCGGTAAAAATAGGTATGGTTGGTGGATATCCGATCCACCAGTTTGCTGAGAGCCGTTTCCGTCGGATCGCTGATCAGGCTTTCGTAGTAGTGCCGAAAGGACTGGACCCCCGCCTGGCGCAGAACCTTTTGCAGCCGCCCTACCAGCAGGGAACGTTTCTGATCCGTCAGATTGATGCCGAACCGATCGTAGATCAACCGTCGCAGAAGGTCGAACTCCTCGTCGCTGATCGCCATCATCACCCCGCTGTCGGGGAAGACTTTCGGCATCGTCGGCAGGGACTCAGGCATGGAACAACCGTCCGACATCGAGCAGAATTTTGACTTCGTCGCCGACCTTGCCGATGCCCTGCACAAAATTCCCGGCTTGTCCGGCGGTGCGGGCCGGCGGCGGCTCGATGTCGGCCTGGGGAATTTCCGTCACTTCCTTGACTTGGTCGATAATCAGACCGGAGGTCTGCTCGCCGACCTGCACGACGATGATGCAGGTCCGCTCATCGTATTCGCGCGCCGGCAGACGGAACCGGGCGCGGATGTCCATCACCGGAATCACCCGCCCGCGCAGGTTGATGATGCCCTTCATATAGCCGGGCAGATCGGGGACCTCGTTGATTTTCTGAATACCGACGATCTCCGTCACGAACCGGATCTCGATGCCGTACTGTTCATTGCCAACCTGAAAGATCAGGTGCTTGCCCTGCATGGTATCTTCGGACATCTGGCTGTCGTCAACGGCCAGCCCGGTGCTGTACGGAATGCTCATAATCCACCTCTTTCTGGATGTTTTATTTTTCAACCCCTTCGGTATCCATCGGACCCGGGTCATGCATTGGGGTGCATCGTGAAAGGATTAAGCTCCCTGGGCCTGCAGCATGACCCGTCCGGCGGATTCCTCCACCAGGGTCGCCACATCCAGGATCAGACACACCTCCCCGTTGCCGAGAATGGTGCAGCCCGATGCGATACGTACGGTGCCGATAAAGTCGGACAGCCCCTTGACCACGGTCTGCTGCTGGCCGAGGATTTCATCCACCAGCAGACAGAGATGATTGTTCTGATATTCAAGGACCACCAGCACCCCGTCGGTAATGCCCTGATAATCGGCAGGCTCCTGCAGGATCCGGTCCAGATAGCGCACGGGGTAGAAATTGTCCCGAACCCGGACCAGTTCCTGGCCGTCGGGCATGATGGTGACGGCATCGGGGCTGGGCCGGAAAATCTCGCGGATGGACAGCAACGGCACGATGCATTTGGCTGTACCGATGCGCACCAGCATGCCGTCGATGATGGCCAGGGTCAGGGGAATGCGCAGCAGAATACGGGTACCGCGCCCCGGCACGCTGGTCACTTCGATTTTGCCCTTGATCTTTTCCAGGTTCTTTTTGACCACGTCCATGCCGACGCCGCGACCGGATACGTCGGTGATCTGATCGGCAGTGGAGAACCCGGGCTGAAAGATCAGGTTGTAAACCTCCTTGTCGCTGAGCTGCTCGCCGGTGCCCCGAATCAACCCCTTGCTCCTGGCCTTGGCAATGATTTTTTCGCGGTTCAGACCTCGGCCGTCATCCTCGACTTCGATCCAGACCTCGCCCTCCTGGTGGCGTGCCGACAACTTGACCGTCCCCTTTTCGGGCTTGCCGGCCGCCAGCCGCTCCTGGGGCGGCTCCAGGCCGTGGTCGAGGGAGTTGCGCAGCAGATGAACCAGAGGGTCGGAGATCTGCTCGATGACCGTCTTGTCCATCTCCGTATCCTGGCCGAACAGCTGCAGGTCGACCTTCTTGCCCGATTTCAGGGACAGATCGTGCACCAGTCGGATCATACGCCGGAACAGGCCCGATACCGGGACCATGCGGATGACCATAGCCATTTCCTGTAGATCCCGCACCAGCTTGCTCATCTGCTGAGCGGCCTTGTTGAAGTTGTCCAGCTGCAGCCCTTCCAGATCCGGGCTGCGCAACAACATGTTTTCAGCGATGACCATCTCGCCGATGAGGTTGATGAGATCGTCCAGTTTGCTCAACTCGACCCGGATATCCTGACGGTTGACCGCAGCCGTGTTCTTGGCGGCTTCGCCGCCGGCGGGCTTGACCGGCACCGGGGAACGTTTCTGCCGTGCCAGGGCTTCGTTTAACTGCTCCGGCTGGACCTTGCCCTGCTCCACCAGAAGTTCGCCGATGGGTTTGCGCTGGCATGCCAGGGCGGCATCCACCGCAGCAGCATCCACCATGCCCTCCTCGACCAGAATCTCCCCCAGCAGTCGATCATCGAGTTCCGCCGCTTCCTCGACCGCCGGATCCGCCCCGTCCGACTCCATCGGTATTCCTCCCGGAGCCGGCTCCGATGGCGGAGCACTGTCGAAAGCCGCGGCCGGGCCGGTCCCGGTCGGTGCGACCTCCGTCGCCTCCTCGTTGCCGGCATCAAGCAGATGCGCCGCCAGGTCGGCCAGGCGCTGGTCCAGATCGGCGATGGTTCCGGCGCCGCCCTGGGCGACCTCGGCTACCGCATCGCGCAGAAGATCGACGCACTGCAGCAGGGTCTCCGCCGGGTGCCCGCCGCGAAAGGGGCGCTCTTCCTTGGCCCAGTCGAGCACCGTTTCCATCTGGTGACTGAGCTTTTCCATGGCCTTGTAGCCAAAAAATCCGCAATTGCCCTTGAAACTGTGAACATGGCGAAACAATTCTCCGATGCCCTCGGCTTCCAGGGGACCGCTGGTCCAGGCCAGCAAAGCCTGTTCGGCATGCTGCAGCAATTCATCGGCTTCCTGAACGAAACGCTCCAGCATCTCCGGCGAGACCAGCATCTTCAAAAAAGCATCGTCGTCGACGGCTGGCTCCGCGGCCGGGGCCTCCGCTTTGGCGGCCGGCTCTGTCCCCCCGGCCACCTGCCCCAGCAGGCGGGCCAAGGCCGCATCGGCGGCTTCAGCCAGCATTCCGGCGATGTTGTCGGCGGCTTCCTGCATGGCCGTATCTTCCAGGCTGTTTTCAACCTGTTCCATGGCTTCGCGGGCAAAGTCGCAACTCTGGCACAACAAATTGACATGTTCGGAACGCAGGGCGATTTTTCCGGAGCGAATCAGATCGAGGAGGCTTTCGGCGGCATGAGCCACCCGGGAGATGTTGTCCAGTTCGAGAAATCCGGCACTGCCTTTCATGGAATGGAACAGCCGAAAAATGGCGTTCATGGTTTCCCCGTTGCCATTGGTGCACTGGAAAACCTGACAGGACCGGCACTCCTCGGCGGAGGAGGCATGCACACAGGTCTGCAGACCGTTCTCGATATAGCCGATCTCCAGCCAGCAAGGCATTTCAAGGGATTGACCATGCCGCGAACAGTCAACATTACCGCATCCCGTCGTGGCCCAACAGTCGACATTTTGACAACTCTGGCCCAACTCGATTATCGCCGGCTCCAACTGATCCAGCATTTCCCGGCTTTCCAGGAGGAATTCATTGATGATTTCAGCCTGTTCGGACATCAAATCCATACTCATCGGTGCCCCTTTGATTTGGTGGTACACATGCCGCCGGTTGCTGCGCAGCGGGCCGTTCATGCCGCGCCGGCCCGATTCTTCGTCAATTCAGCCAGAAACCGGCCCGGCCGAGAAATTAATGACGTTCCTGCCATCCGGGCTCGGCGTCGCCCGCCCCATCAGGCGCACAACCATCCTTCATCGCAATGGACCAATGCGACGGTGCGGCTGTCCCTGCAACCTATTTCAATTTTCAAGCCACATCCGGACCCATAGCGGTTTTTTTTGATGTCCGATCCGGCCGGTCCGCGACAACGCCCCATTGCAGGCCAGTTGACGCCCTCCCCCAGCTGGTGATGCCCGGAGCCAACGCCTCCCCCGCGGCGACACGACTGTTCCGAACCGCCGCTGTTTCCATGTCAAAACCTTGTCCGGACCGCCTCCTGAACCCTTTCAGGGATATTTCTTTCCCTAATTTCAAATGGATGCTCATTGGCACGCTAATCGCACATCTCAGTATCCGAGTTTTTTGACACCTCCTTCAACTCTTTGTCCCAGGTTCCCGACCCATGCGCATTGGTGCCTTGCTGATCATGTTGCTATTGTTGACCGGTCTCGGCCAGGTCGAAGCGGCAACGCCGCAACTGCAGCGTATGACCAAAAAGGACGAACTGGCGGTCAGCCGCATCCGCCTGCAATGCTCCGCCTTGCCGGAATTCCGCGTCGAGACCAACGGCCAGCGGATCGACGTTTTGCTGATGGGAACTTCCCTGGCACCCAACCTGTCCCTGCCTCCGGAAGACGACAAAATTGTTCGGGTTCTGCTCGCCAAAAAACCCGGAGAACTGCTGATTTCCATCCTGGTGCACAGAATACCCCATCGGGTCGTGGCGACCCCCAAGACGGCCCTCTCGGAGATCGAGTTGGAAATCACCTGGCAGGAGCGGGGTCCTCGGCGACCGGCCATCGCCCGGCAACTGAGCGGTCAGCCGCTGCCCGGCAGCGAAGCCTGGCGCGCCACTCCTCGCCAGACTTCCGCTTATACCGGACGTTGGAGGGACTTTTTCAGCGACTTTGAGGTGCCGGTCGAAATTCGCATTCCGCTGCGTTATTCCTTTCCGGTTTTGCCGCCGCCGCGGGGAGAAAATGCAACGGAGAATCGCCAACCGGCCCTGCGACTGGCCGCTGCCGGACACTGGCAAGCTGCCATGGCCTGGCTCGAAGCCCGTCCGGGGGCCCTCTCCCAGAACCTGGAACGGACTCTGCGCGCCGAAGCGCTGCTACGCCTGGGTCAGGTTCGCCGCGGCCTGTCGGCCCTGCCTCCCGCCGGCGCAGACCTGCATCCGGAACTGCTGCAGCGCAGCGCCTATTTGCGCGGCCTCGCCCAGGCCACTCTGCAGCAACCCTACCAGGCGCGCATCACCCTGACTCCCCTGCTGGCCGCACCGGCCGCCCAGGGCCCCATGGGTCCGGCAGCCCGTCTGCTGGCGGCCGAACTCATGCTGACCATCGGCAAACCGGAAGCGGCCGGCAAGCTGCTGGCCGAGCACCCCTGGCCGACGCCCCTGCGGAACATCGCGGCCTTGCGCCAGGCCGAGATCCACACCCGCCTGGGTCGCGGGCCACAGGCGGCACCGGCGTTCCGTCAATTTCTTGACCGCGACTTTCATCCGGCAAGACATCCGGCATCGCGCCTGCGGGCCGCTCAGTCCCTGTTTGCCGCCGGCGATTTTGCCGCCGCCGAGCAGCTGTTTTCCCAACTGGCGGAGCAACTGCCGCAACCCGGCGATCAGAACAAAGCCCGGTTCAGTGCGGCTCTGGCCGCCTATCGCCAGGGTAAACACCAGGACGCCATGCTGATCTGGGAGGAACTCCAGAGCGATGCGGCCGTCAGCGAGGCCGGGTTTCGGGCCGGGGGCAAAATCCTCGATCACCGCATGCTGCAGGATGAAGCCGAGGCTCGGCAGGAAATCGCCGACGGCTACGGGCATATCGCGCGCCGCGCGCCGCTGCGGTCCTTGCGTGAGGAAGCCGCCTTCAAGCAGGCGCTGGTCCATTACTTGCACGGGGAACAGAGCCAAGCCGCGGAACTGCTCAGCGCTTTTCGCCGGAACTTTTCCGCCGGGCCGCTGCGACCCGAAGCCGATGCCCTGCTGGTGGAACTGTTGCCGCCGTTGATCGGGCAACTCATCGCCGCCGGCGACGACCGCAAGGCCGCCGCCTTGGTGGAGATCAACCGCCATTTGCTGCTGAACGGCACCATGAACTGGGCCTTCCTGCCCGATCTGGCCGGTGCCTTCGTCCGCCTCGGTTTGTGGGACAAGGCCTGCAACAGCTACCTGTTCCTGCTCGACCAGCAGCGCGGCCGGGACACCGAACAGCATTATTACCTGCCCCTGGTCCAACTGCTCTACGATCGGGCGCAATACGACATGGCCGCCGAATTTGCCGGCCGTTACCGGCAGCGTTTCCCCCGCGGCGAAGATCGCTTCGACCTTTACCGGTTGCAATTGGCGGCGTTGCAAAGAGCCGGGCGACTGGATGATGCGGACGCCTTGATGAAACAGCCGGGTCAGCCCACGGATCAGGAAATTGCGCAGGTTGCAACCCATATCGGCTGGCAGCGCCAGGACCTATCCCAGGTCATCCGGGAAGCGGAGCGGCTCGACAAAACCGGCCAAGCGCTGCCCGCGCAAGGCATGCTGCTGCAGGCGGAAGCACTTTATGGCACCGGGCAGACACAACGGGCCCTGCCCCTTTACGAACAGTTGTTGAACGATACCACACACCGGGAACAGGCCCTGTTCCGCTGCGGGCAGATCAAACTGGCCCTCGGCGACCGGCGGGCCGCTCGTGAATTTTTCCAACAACTGGTCGATAAGGGGACCAATGCCCGCTGGCGGCGCCTGGCGCAGGATGCCCTGGCGGAATCGGCCGCCGGCCGCTGAAAAGGTCCGGATACCGGAGGAGGAACATTCAGCCATGTCCGAAATGATGATTTTCGACCGCACCATTGCGGTCCTCGGCAAAGCTCTGGACCTGCGCCACCGGCAGCAGACCGTCCTGGCTTCCAATATCGCCAATGCCGAAACCCCGGGCTACAAGCCGCAACGCCTCGAGTTCGAAGCGGACCTGCGCCAGGCTCTGCAGACGCCCGCCGGTGCAGGCCACCGCGTGACCGGCGGCAGCGGACCCCGGACGGCCCTGGCGCGGGTCGAGGGTCGCCTGCGGGAAGCACCCGATCGTGCCGTGCGCGCCGACGAAAACGGTGTCGATCTGGATCGGGAACTCATTGCCCAAGCCGAGAACCAGTTGCTTTACGAAGCCGCCGCGCAGATGCTCAACAAAAAACTGGGCCTGCTCAAGTACGTATCCCAGGATGGTCGCTGACCCGCCGTCGGCATTCCATCCGTTCTGAACCGATGGATTGAGGAGGAGATTCATGGACATATTCACCGCCATCCAGGTCAGTGCTTCGGCCCTGTCGGCCCAGCGCACCCGGCTCAACGTCATCAGTTCCAACCTGGCCAACGTCGGCACCACCCGCACCCCGGAAGGCGGCCCCTACCGCAAGCAGGACGTGGTCTTCCGCAGCAGCGAAAACATCTTCGACCGCCAGTTGCAGGGCGCCATGCAAGCGGGCGTCAAGGGCGTGGAGGTCGCTGAAATCCGGCCCAACGACCGCAGCTTCCGGACCATCTACCAACCCGGCCACCCTGACGCCGACGCCAACGGCATGCTGGTCCTGCCAAACATCAATGTGATGGAAGAGGTGGTCGACATGATGACAGCCACCCGTACCTATGAAGCCAACGTTTCCGCCATCAAATCCGCCCAGCGCATGGCTCTGAAAGCCCTGGAAATCGGGCGTTGAGGATTATCATGAAACCAATCGCTCCCCTTTCGTCCCTGAACTCCGCCGCCGCCACCGCGGCAACCGGCCCCCGCCAGAATGCCGCCGGAGGTTTCGGCAAAATGCTCGGCGACGCCATTCAACAGGTCAACGAGAATCAGGTGCAAGCCGACCGGGCCGTCGAAAAGCTCCAAACCGGCGAGGCCCGCAATATTCACGAGGTCATGATCGCCCTGGAAAAGGCCGATATCTCCATGCGCCTCATGGTGCAGATGCGCAACAAGGTCATCGAAGCCTATCAGGAAGTGATGCGCATGCAGGTCTAAGCGCCCTGCCGCTCAGGTTGATGTTACGCTTCGAGGCTTAATCTTCTGCGATGGAAAGGCACCTCTCGATGGCTGAAAAACCTTCGGCAACTTCGGTAAAGCATATGGTCGACGCGGTCCGCCAATGGCCCCGCAAACGGCAACTGACCCTGGCGGCGGCGACCCTGGTCAGCGTGGCCTTTTTCGCCGCCATCATTCTTCAGTCCCGACAGGCCGATTACCAACTGCTGTTCGGCAACCTGGACAGTGCCGACGCGGCCACCGTCATCGAACGCCTGAAGGAACAAAAGATCCCTTATCGCCTGGAAAAGGGCGGCCAAGCCATTCTCATCCCCGCCAACCAGGTCCATGAAACCCGCCTCAATCTGGCCGGATCCGGTCTGCCCCGCGGTGGCGGCATCGGCTTTGAGGTGTTCGACAAGCAAAGTTTCGGCATGACCGACTTCGCCCAGAAAATCAATTACCAGCGCGCCCTGCAGGGGGAACTGGCACGAACCATTGCTTCCCTCGAACCCGTGGAGGCGGCCCGGGTTCACTTGGTGTTGCCGGAAAAACGCCTGTTCCGCGAACAGCAGCAGAAGGCCAGCGCCTCCGTCATCCTGCAACTGGCGCCCGGCCAGAATCTGCGTGACAGCCAGATCACCGGCATTCTCAACCTGGTCGCCGGCAGCGTCGAAGGTCTCGACACCGAACAGGTCGCCGTCATCGATTCGAGCGGCCGGGTGCTCTCCAGCCCGACGGGCGAACCGGCCGCCGGAGGACTTTCGCCGGACATGCTGACCTACCAGCAGAACATCGAGCGCAACCTCGAACTGCGCGCCCAGGCCATGCTGGACCGCGCCCTGGGCATGGGCAACTCCATGGTGCAGGTGACCGCCAGCGTGGATTTTTCCCAGCGGGAACGGGTGGAGGAAACCTTCGATCCCAATACCACGGCGGTGCGCAGCGAACATACGGTTTCCGAGCGGGGCAGCAGCAGTTCTACCCAGGGCGTGCCCGGCGTCCAGGCCAACCTGCAGGGCAATCCGGCCACCGCCACCACCACTCCCAGCAACCGCTCGGAGGAAAGTGTCAGCTATGAAATCAGCAAGGTGGTCAGCAAGCAGATCGATCCCGTGGGCCGGCTGAAAAACCTGTCCGTAGCGGTCCTGGTGGCGGACAAACCGAATCCCGAAAGTAAAGCCGACACTCCGGCCTATGTGCCGCGCAACGCCGCGGAACTGGCCGCCATTGAAAAGATGGTCAGCAACGCTTTGGGCATCGATCGGGAGCGCGGCGACCAGATTGCCGTGGTCTCGCGTCCCTTCGAGGCGGCCTTCAGCAGCGAACCGCCCATGACGGTGCCGACCTGGAATCGCGTCTATCAGGCCTTGCCCTTCATCAAGTATCTGCTCATGATCCTGGCCCTGGCCCTGTTCTATTTCCTGGTGTTCCGGCCCCTGCTGCAGATTCTGCGACAGGACGGCCGGTTGGTGGAGCATTACAAAACCGTCGAACAATTGGAATCGGAAATAGCCGGCCTGGAAGGACAAACACCACCCTTGCAGCTGCCCGGCGCAACGGGCATGGCCCAGACCGACCCGGCCCAGATCATCAAGGCCTGGCTGAAACAGAACTAAGGAACTCGGCATGAATACCTTCTCTGCCCATATACTCCCCTTCAGCCTTCAGTCTTCAGTCTGAAGTTACTGGTTTTGACACCATGAATTTCAGTAAAATGACCGGACCGGAAAAAGCCGCCGTTCTGCTGCTCTGTCTGGGCGAGGAGGCGACGGCCAAGGCTTTCGAAACCCTCTCGGATGGTGAAGTGCGGGAAATCAGCCGCTGCATGTTGGCCATCGAGCATATTCCGGCGGATATTTCCCGTCAGGTGCTGGAGGAGTTTTCCCAGGCCCAACAGCAAAATTCCGGGATTTTCGTCCGCAGCAACGAGTTTGTCAAAAAGGCCATCGCCAACAGCGGCTCCCAGGACCGGGTGCAAAAACTCATGGAGCAGATGGCCCTCGGCCTCGACGGCGCGGAATCCGGCTACCGCCCCCTGGAAACCATCACCATGATGGAACCGCGCATGGTGGCCAGTCTGCTCGGCAGCGAGCATCCCCAGACCATCGCCGTGATCCTGTCCACCCAGCGCGTCGACCATGCAGCCAAGATCCTCAGTTTCCTGCCCGAGGACGCCCAATCCGACATCATGTACCGGGTGGCCAAAATCGACAAGGTTTCGCCGGAAATCTTCACCCAGATCGAGAGCGCCCTGCAGCAGGAAATCCGGGTCGTGGCGCACAAGGAACAGCATAAAATCGGCGGCATCGGTCGAGCCGTGGACATCATCAACCATCTTGGTCGGGGCGCCGACCGCACCATCCTGTCCAACATCGAGAAAAACGATCTCGAACTGGCGGAAAACATCCGCAAGCAGATGTTCACCTTCGAGGACATGGCGAAAATGGACGGCCGCACCCTGCAGTTGCTGCTGCGGGAGGTCAACAACAGCCAGCTGACCCTGGCCCTGAAATCGGCATCAGAATTGCTAAAGGAAAAGATATTCGACAACATTTCCGAACGTGCTGCGGAAATGATCCAGGACGACCTGGAAGCCATGGGGCCGGTCAAATTGTCCGAGGTGGAGATGGTTCAGCAGGAAATCGTCAAGCTGGCCCTGAAGCTGGAGGAGGAAGGCAAGATCATGATCCCCGGACGCGGAGGACAGGATGCTCTCGTCTAAAGTGCTGCGCATCAACGACCTGCAGGATCTCAAGCGCATCCAGTTCCGCGAATTCGGCAGCGAAGGCGCGGACGAGCAATCCTGGGTGGTCGCCGAACCGGCCGGCGCCGGTCATCCGGAAACCGCCGAGGAGGCTTTTCCGGCCCAGGATGCAGTGCCCGTGGCAACCCCGCCGGATCTGGAGGAACAGCTGGCCGTCGCCTACCGCCAGGGCCGCGAAGCAGCACTGCAGGAGGAGCGGGAACGCCTCGGCAGCGCGGCGGACATGCTGGCCCAGGTCCTGGACGAGGTCACCCGGCTGCGAGGTTCTCTGCTGCGCAACAGCAGTCACGACATGCTGCGCCTGGTCATGTCCGTGGCACGGCAGGTCATCCACTGCGAAGTCCGCTCCGATCCACAGATCATTCTGACCACCATCGAGCGCGCCATGCGTGCCGCCGTGCAGGCCGACAGCTATCACCTCCGGGTGCATCCGGACGATCTGGCCCGGGTGGCCGAACACAAACCCCTGTTTCTGGCGGGCATCAGCGGCCTGCAAAATCTGACCATGCAGGGCGATCCCGCCATCGCCCGGGGCGGCTGCCTGGTCGAATCGGAGTTCGGCGAGGTGGATGCCACCATCGACAGTCAACTGGAAGAAATCCGCCGCAATCTTCTCGCTACCCTGGACCAGCCCTGATGGATCGCCTGCTGCGCTGCTTCGACAATCTCAGTTCCTTTCAGGTCAGCGGCAAGATCACCCAGATCGTCGGCCTGGTGGTGGAAGGCTATTGTCCGGCGGCGACCGTCGGTACCCTGTGCGAACTTTTCCCCCGGGACGGCGGCCTGCCGATTCCGGCCGAGGTGGTCGGTTTCCGCGATTCCCGGGCTCTGCTCATGCCCCTCGGAGAACTGCGCGGACTCGGACCCGGCAGCCGCATCCGGGTGGTCCGCAACTGCGCCTCCCTGCCCGTCGGCAATGCGCTGCTGGGGCGGGTGGTAGATGCCATGGGTCAGCCCCTCGACACCGGGGAGGTGCCGGTCATGGACACGGAACTGCCCCTCTATGCGTTGCCGGCCGGTCCCATGGAACGGGACAATATCGATGCCCCCCTGGATCTCGGCATCCGTGCCATGAACGGCCTGTTGACCTGCGGCCTGGGGCAGCGCATGGGCATCATGGCCGGCAGCGGCGTGGGCAAAAGCACTCTGCTGGGGATGATTGCCCGCCACACCCGGGCGGACATCAATGTTATCGCCCTCATCGGCGAACGGGGCCGGGAGGTGCGGGAATTCATCGAGCGGGATCTGGGCCCGGAAGGGCTGGCCCGTTCCGTGGTGGTGGTGGCCACCTCCGACCAGTCCCCCCTGCTGCGCATGCGCGGCGCCTTCGTCGCCACCACCATCGCCGAATATTTCTGCGGCCAGGGGCAAAACGTGCTGTTGATGATGGACTCCGTCACCCGCTTTGCCATGGCCATGCGCGAGGTCGGCCTGGCCATCGGCGAGCCGCCGACCACCAAGGGCTACACCCCCTCGGTGTTCGCCAGCCTGCCCAAGCTGCTGGAGCGGGCCGGCCGGTTTCGGGAGGCCGGCAGCATCACCGGCCTGTACACGGTGCTGGTGGAGGGGGACGACATGAACGAGCCCATCGCCGACGCGGTCCGCTCCATTCTCGACGGCCATATCGTGCTGTCCCGTCGCCTGGCGGCCCGCAATCACTATCCCTGCATCGACATTCTGCATTCGGCCAGCCGAGTCATGAACGCCGTCGTGGATCCGGACCATCGCGATCTGAGCGGCCGATTCCGGGAGGTGCTCGCCACCTACCAGGAGGCCGAGGAACTCATCAACATCGGGGCTTACAAAAACGGCAGCAATCCCCGCATCGACTTCGCCCTGTCCCGCATCGATGCGGTCAACGCCTTTTTGCGGCAGAGCGTCGACGAAACCGTCGATCTGGCCGGCACCGTCGAGCAGCTGCGCGGCTTGGACCTGTAACGACGGTTTGGACCTTTCGATTCCCTGCAACATGAGGCTTGCGTCATGACCCCGGCATTCAAACTCCAACCCCTGCTCAACTACCGTGTTCTGCTGGAAAATCGCGCCCGGCAGGAATTGCTGGAAACCCTCGCCCAGGAAGCGGAACTGGAGCGCACCATCAGTGCCGGCCGGCACGCTCTGACGGCACAGCAGGCGGAATTTGAAACCCGGCGGGATGACGGTATCGGGCTGCAGGAACTGCTGCTGTATGAAAACAGCCTGCGGCGCCAGGCCGAACAGCTGAAAAAATTGCTGGGCCAGGCCGAAAAATTGCGCCACACCATCGAACAGCGGCGCCAATCCCTGGTGGAAGCCAGCAAGGATCGCAGGCTGTTGGAGAAGCTCCGGGAAAAAAAGGCAGCAGAACATCGGCAGGAATTGCTGCGGCAGGAAATGGTGCAACTGGACGAACTGGCCCTGCGCCGCGACAAGGAGGTATTATGAACCACCGTCCCCTGGCAGTCCTCATGTTGGCCGGCGCCCTGTTGCTGAGCGCCCGCACCACCGCCTTGCAGGCGGACAATGCCGCTCCCGGTACCGCCGGCGGCATCGCCAACACCGCCGTGGCCGAGCGCCGCATGGATGTCGCCATCCGCACCGAACTGGAACGCCTCCGCCAGCGTGAACAGGCCCTCGATCAACGCGAATTAGAGCTAAAGACTTTATCCGCCGAAGTCGATAAGAGGTTAAGCGAGCTGGAAAAGGTTCGAGAGGAAGTGTCCCGGTTGACCCAGCGCAAAGATGAGCAGGAAGCCGGCAAAATCAAACTTCTCAGCCAGATGTACGAACGCATGGAGCCGGCCAACGCCGCCGCCGTGCTGGCCAAACTCGAACAACAGCTCGCCGTGGAAATCCTGCAGGGCATGAAGGTCAAGGCCGCGGGCCGGATCCTGGACAACATGGACCCCGCCTCCGCTGTGACCCTGAGCCGCTCCTTCCCCACTCTGGCGCGGGATTAGGAGGCCGAGCCGAGCACCCGCCTGCTGCCTGGATTTTCACCTGCCAACTCCGTTTTGCGAAGGTGATCGATCCATGCAGATGCTATCCGCCATCCTGGCGCCCGTTGCCAACCCGGTTTCCCAAGGCGCCCAGCCTGCCGCTGCAGCGGAGGCCGCCGTCGATTTCGGCGCGCTGCTGAACGGGATACAGCAGGAAACAACTCCTGAGCCGACTCTGCAGGCGGAGCAGAGGCCGGTGGCCGCCGATTTCCCATCTGGTGCGGTTCCTGACGCGGGGTCCCATGGATTCCGGAAAAATCCGACCGGCACCTCGTCCGACAACGATCAGCGGCTGTCGCAAGCTCTCCCCGCGCAAGCCCGAACAAACAAGCAACCCCCTTCTCCGGAATCGGCCGGCGAGATGGCTTTCGGCCTGTTCCCTCCGTCGCCCGCACCGGCGCCGACGGCCACTCTGCCCGAAGAGGAAGCATGGACCGCCACCAAAAACGGCGATCCGGAACGTCTCCACCTGCCTGAGGGACAGACTCTCGCCCCGACCTGGGTAGAAAACAACTATCCGGCACCGGATGTCGCGACCGCCCCGCCAACCGCCGACCAGTCGTTCTCCACCTTGGACGAATCCCATAGCATGCCGTCCATACCGGCTGTCGCCGAAGTCCGGCCACGAGCCGCCGAACCTATCGCCGCGCCGGCAATCGGACCGCCCTCTGCCACAACGGAGTCCACAACGGAGTCCACAACGGAGGCCACAGCGTCCACAACGTCCACAACACCCCCGACAGCACCCTCCCTCGCCGAGGGCCGGTCCGGCGCCGCGATGGGCGCAACCGCCCAGCATTGGCCGACTTCCCGGGCAGCGGGCGCCGTTGCCGCCCCTCCCGCATTTCAAGATCAGGCCGCCGGCACCAAACAGGCCGCAGCTTTGGAAAGCAGCGGCAGCAACTCCCGGCCTGTCGCACCGCAATCCGTGGGTCTGAGCGACACCGGATCCGCCAGCTCCCGCGACACCTCGGTCACGCACCTTCACACGGACGCAAGCCCCGCCGCGCCCCAAACTACGGCAGCAGAACCCCCGCCGGCGGTCATGACGATCATGGTCAACAACCCGGCGCCGTCGCAACCGGCCCGCCCCGGGACCCGTCCATCGGAGTTGTCCGAGACCCGTTTTGAGCAACTCCTGCAGGTCTCCCGCCCCGAGGCGGCCAGAGGCAACTCAGGACCGGCAGCAACGGATCTGCAGCCGTCCCCCATGTTCCCGGGTAGCAGCGCCGCCCCGGCTTTAATGACCGAAGCGGGTTCTCTCCAGGTCTCAGCTGCCATGGAGCAGGAACTCGGCGAAACGACGGGTTCCGTTGCCGCCGCCTCTCCCAGGGGGGATGTGGCCTGGCCGCTGCCGACCGGCCTCCGCCAGGCCGACGGTCCGGTTCCAACCCGTGAATCCGTACCGCCCCCATCGGCAGGAACCCCTTTCATGGCCGAACAGGAAATCCTGGATCAGGTCGTTCAGCGTCTTTCTCTGCGTTCTTTCCAGGGCGGCCAGAGATTGACCATGGACCTGCAACCGGCGGAACTGGGCCAGGTGCACCTGGAGCTGATTCAGGAGCAGGATCGCATCCAGGTCCGTCTGCTGGCCCAGAGCAGCGAGGTCCAGGGCGTCCTCGAACGCTCCCTGCCGCAATTGCAGGAAGCCTTGCAACAACAGGGGCTGCGCCTGGACAGCATTCAGATCGGCATCGATCAGCGGCAGGCCAGCGCCCACGGCCAGCAGCAGTTTCAGCAGCAATTCCAGCAGCAGGGCTCCGCCCACGGCCAAGGCCGCGGGTCCCGAGAACAAAGCGAGGGGAACCTACAGGCGCTCGCACCGGTTGCGGCGGCCGCCAACCCCTCTTCGACCGTCAGCGGGCTGAGCCTGCGAATCTAGAGAAAGGTCGTCAAAGCCATGACAGCCATCAATTCCGTGACCAGCACAGCCAATGCCCTCACCAGCAGCGTCAGCGCCCTGGGCAAGGACGATTTCCTGCTGCTGCTGGTCACCCAACTGCAGAACCAGGATCCCCTGAACCCCAACGATCCCACGGAGTTCACGGCGCAACTGGCCCAATTCAGCACCCTGGAACAGCTGTTCGCCGTTAACAGCCAGTTGCAAAGCCTGGAAAGCGGCCAGGCCAACATGCTGCAGATGTCCGCGCTGTCCATGATCGGCAAACAGGTGGCGGTTGAGACCGGCCAGGTTACCCTGGGCGCCGCCGATACCCGGCTCGGCTACTATCTGACCGGTGCGGTGGACCAGGTGGAGTTGGTGGTGCGCAACAGCCATGATCAAATCGTTGCGGTTCTCGAAGGCAGCAATCTCAAAGCCGGCCAGCACTTTTTCTCCTGGGACGGCACCGACGGCAACGGCAAACCCCTGGCCGCGGGCAATTACCAACTCGAACTCCAAGCCTGGCTGGGCGGCGAGCGGGTCAGCGGCGGTGCCCCCCTGGTGCGAACCACGGTGAGCGGGGTCGACCTGACCGGTCTCGACGGCCAACTCACCACCGCCGCCGGCGCCTTCAGCATGAGTGCCCTGGCCACCGTCAGTGCAGTGAGCCAATGACCGGTCCCATCCGCATCCTGCCGCAGCCGCTGCTGCCGACCGCCGCCAAACCGACCGCAGGCGGCAACCAGAAGAACGGCGGCTTTGCCGAAATCTTGGAGCGGCAACTGGAAAGCAAGGCCGTGGGATTCTCCCGCCATGCCCGGGAGCGCATGGATGGTCGCGGCATCCACCTGAACGACACGGACCTGGCCCGCCTGGACGGAGCCGTGGACCGGGTGGCGGCCAAGGGCGGGCGGGAGGCACTGGTACTGCTGGACGACAAGGCCCTGATCGTCAGCGTCAAACATCGCCAGGTGGTAACCGTGTTGGACTCGACCCAGCTCAAAGAAAACGTTTTTACCCATATCGACAGCGCCATTATTGCCTAGCCGAACCGGTCCTCTCGAGGAGGTTCGCGGACCGCCGACCGACCGACGCGGTCCCCACAAGGAGCGAACGACATGTCCCTTTCCAGCGCACTGTACAGCGGCATCAGCGGCATGAACACCAACGGCACCGCCATGTCCGTCATCGGCAACAACATCGCCAACACCAACACGGTCGGCTTCAAGTCCAGCCGCACCATCTTTTCGGACCTGCTGGCCAGTTCCGTCAACGGTTCCGGCGGCGCCTCCCAGGTCGGTCGCGGCACCGGCTTGGCCAAGGTCGACACCCTCTTTGCCCAAGGCACCTTCGAAACCACCAAATCGGATACGGACCTGGCCATCGAGGGAGAAGGCCTGTTCGTGGTGCGGGAAGCGGGCAGCGAAAACCTGCTCTTTACCCGGGCCGGTTCCTTTCGTTTCGACGGCAATGGCTACCTGATCACCCCGGAAGGCTACCGGATGCAGGGCAAACCCTACAACAACGGGGTGCTCTCCACCGGCGGTTCCACCGACATCCGGGTGGATATCAATGATGGTATCCCGGCCAAGATGACCGGCACCATCAATCTGTCCACCAATCTCGACGCCAATGCCGCCACCGTTACCGGAACCTTCGATCCCGCCGATCCGAGTACCTACAACTATGCCCACTCGACGGACGTCTACGATTCTCTGGGCAACACCCATCTGCTGACCACCTACTTTTCGAAAACGGCGGACAATAATTGGGACTGGCACGTGGTGGACGCGAACAACACCACGGTGTTCTCCTCCGCTACGGACGGCGGCTCCCTGGTGTTCGACACCAGCGGCCGGCAAGCCGCCGGCGGCACCACCACCCTCGGCCCCCTCAGCCTCGGTGCCGGCACCGCCCCCCAGAGCATCAATTTCGCCCTGCAGAACACCACCCAGTACGCCAACGATTCGCAAGTCATTTCCCATTCCCAGGACGGCTATGGTGCGGGCAATCTGACCAACATCAGCATCGACAATTCGGGCAACGTGCTGGCCAAGTATTCCAACGGCCAGCAGGTCAGCGTGGCGCGCATGGTGCTGGCCAAGTTCTCCAACTTCGGCGGCCTGCAGAAGGAAGGCAACAACCTCTACTCGGCCACCACCGAATCGGGTTCGCCGCGCATCGGCCTGCCCGGCAGCGAACTGGGCAACATCTTCACCAACGCCCTGGAGCAGTCGACGGTGGATCTGGCGGCGGAATTCGTCAAGATGATCACCACCCAGCGCGGTTTCCAGGCCAACTCCAAAGTCATCACCACCACCGATGAAATGCTGGCGGAACTGATCAATCTCAAGCGTTAGTGTCCCAAGCTGGATCAGTCAAAATATTGCCTCATAAAAATGCCCCGATTTTCGGGGCATTTTTTTATAATCAGAGGCCATTTCCGGCGCAGCTCCCCCATTCGTGGTTCAATCCCCGATTCCATGAGTCAATTTTTCGACAAATGCCACCTTCTGCCGGCTTGCAAGAAACAGGACTCTCTTTATGGGCCCTGCTCGAAGCCTGCGAAACGGCCTTATCACGGCCTCCGGACAATTACCCGCGACGGTTGGCAAACATGGCACAATCCTTGCCAATCCTAGGCACCGACGGAACAACCCCATAGCGAATCAACAGCTGCTTGATTTCGAGGACACCCATGGACCTGTCAACCATAGTCGGCATACTGGCCGCTTTCGCTCTCATGAGTATCGCCATCATGCAGGGCGGCGCCTTTTTCATTTTCGTCAACATCCCGTCCGCGGTCATCGTCATCGGTGGCACCATCGGCGCCACTCTGGTGCATTATCCCTTCAAGGAGATGCTGGGCACCATCAACGTCATCAAGAAGGCGTTTTTCACCCATCACTTTTCCGCCGCCGAACGCATCGAGCAGCTCATCCGCTATGCCGGCAAGGCCCGCAAGGAAGGCATCCTGTCCCTGCAGAGCGTAACCCAGGAGGTCAGCGACCCGTTCTTTCTCAAGGGCCTGCAGATGGCCGTCGACGGCCATGAACCGGAGAAGCTCAAAGAGGTCCTGGATCGGGAAATCGAATATCTGGAGGACCGCCACGATCAGGGGGCGGACATCATGGTGGCCATGGGCACCTATGCGCCGGCCATGGGCATGATCGGCACCCTCATCGGCCTGGTGCAGATGCTGCAGACCATGAACGACCCATCCACCATCGGCCCGGCCATGGCCGTCGCCCTGCTGACCACCTTTTACGGTTCGGTCATCGCCAACGTGCTGTGCCTGCCCCTGTCCGGCAAGCTAAAGTCTCGTTCCCAGCAGGAACGCCTGGACAAAACCCTGATTGCCGAAGGTCTGCGTTCCATCCTCGAGGGCGAAAATCCGCGCATCCTCGAGCAGCGGCTGCACGCCTATGTTGCCCCCAAGGAACGTCATTCCCACTTCGGCAAGCGTTAGGAACCGATCATGGCCGACACCCCTCGTCGCAGACCCAAAAAGAAAGCGGATGCCGGAGCCCCGGCCTGGATGGTCACCTACAGCGACATGGTCACCCTGCTGCTGACCTTTTTCGTGCTGCTGTTGTCCATGGCCAACCTCGACAAACGCAAATTCTTCGATGCCCTCGGCTCTTTGAAAGGCGCTTTTGGCTTCCTGCAGAGTTCCTCCGTCAGCGAGGTCAACAAACCACAGCTGATCAGCTACGCGCCCATGGACGACGACTATGTCAGCCGCCTCTACAACCGAATCCAGACCATGCTGACCCGGCTGCGCATCGATCGGGATATCGACCTGGTCAAGGATCGGGGCGCCGTGGTCTTACGGGTCAAGGACTCGGTGCTCTTCGACCTGGGACAAACCCAACTTAAACCCGAGGCCCATCCCGTCCTCCGGGAAATCGCCAATCTGGTGCGACCTTTGCCCATGCTGCTGCGCATCGAAGGCCACACGGACGATCTGCCCACCGGCAACCCCCAGCTCACCAACTGGGACATATCGGTGCAGCGGGCCGTTTCGACCCTCAAGTTTTTTGCCGCGGAGGGCCTGCTGCCCCTGGATCGGCTGTCCGCCGTCGGCTATGGCGACCAGCGACCCGTGGTCCCCAATACCGGTCCCGGCGATCGGGCCGTGAACCGACGGGTCGAATTTGTTCTGGAAAACCTCAATGATTACCGGGAAAAACTGCCTTATCTCATCGACGCTGCCGATCAGATGCCATTTTGACAGAGAGGGAAAATACCATGGCGGAAAAAAACCCCTTAGCTGAGGACGCCGCCGGCCGCGGCAAGAAGAAAATACTGCTGTTCGTCGTCATCGGCCTGCTGCTGTTGGCCGGCATCGGGGCCGGCGTGTTCTTCTACACCCGTTCCAAAACCCCAACGGAGGGCGAGGAGGCCGGCGCAACAGGTAAGTCGGGCAAAACCCGCTCCGGCCTGATGGTGGAAATCGAACCCTTCATCGTCAATATCCTGGATATCGAGGGTACCCGCTATCTGAAGGCGGCCATCACCCTGGAGGTGGACGGCAACGAGGCCATCAAGGAAGCCAACGAGCGCATGCCGCAGATCCGCGACGGCATCCTGCTGCTGGTCAGCAACAAGACCTTTGGCGAAGTCAGCGACCTGCAGGGCAAGCTGCAGCTGCGTGCGGAACTCATCAACGAGGTCAACAGCGCGCTGCGCCGGGGCAAGGTGCAGAAAATCTATTTCACGGAGTTCGTCGTCCAGTAGGGAGCCCGTCGTGGAACGTATTCTGTCCCGGGAAGAGATTGCCGAACTGCTGTCGGCGGTGCATGGCGGGGACCTCCCCGCCAAGACCGAAGAACCGTCGCCAAGCCAGGCCGGCGAGCGCCGCATCACCCGCCTCGACCTGGTTTCGCAACAGGGGCCGCGTCACTACAAGCTCGAAAACCTCGATCTGACCCTGGACGCATTTGCCCGCAATTTCGGCATTTCCCTGACCAATCGCCTGCAGCGCAGCGTTGCGGTACGCCGCGACGGCATCGAGGTGCATGACTTCGATGCCTATCTGGACCAACTGTCCGGAAGGGAAGCGCTGGCCGTCATCCGCCTCGATCCCCTGCGCTGGCGTGGCCTGATCATTCTCAGCGAAAACCTGTCCTTCTACATCATCGAGCACCTTCTGGGAGGGGTCCGGGATTCGGGACCCATCCTGCCGGGACGGCCCTTGACGGTAATTGAAACCAACCTGCTGCGCGGCGCCATCACCGATGCCTGCCTGGACCTGGACAAGGCCTTCCATCCCCTGGAAAACCTGGAGTGCTCGGTGGTGAAGATCGAAAGCTCGCCGCGCCTGGTCAACATCGTGCCGGCCGACGCCGCGGTACTGGCTTTGCGGTTCAGCGTCTCCGGGGAGTTCCGCACCGACGGCCTGACCCTGCTCATTCCCCAGGCCGCCATGGAACCCCTGAAGGAAAAGATGCGCGCCCGCAATGCCGCCTTTCCCGAAACCCAGGATCGGCCCTGGCAACTGCACCTGGAACAGGAAATCAAACAGATGGACATCGGCCTTTCGGCGCGCCTGACCACTCTGAATCTGACCGTGCGGGATATCCTCAATTTCCAGGAAGGCGACGTGCTGGACCTGGGATGCACGGTGAACGCGCCCCTGCAGGTTCTTGCCGAGGGCCAGAAAAAGTTTCTCGCGGCCGCCGGTGCCCACCAGGGTAAAAAGGCGGTGCGCATCATCGGCCGGAGCGGTTCCAACGGCCCGGTTTGATTCTTCGGATTCATTGTTTTCCCCGGATGCCCCTGACGGGTATTTTCATCCAACGAGGTACTCATGACCAACAGCCCGGACCAAACCAAAACCGCCGCCCAGGATCGCGAAGTCCGCGAGCTGGGTTTTCTGCTGGACATTCCCCTGGAGGTGTCCATCGAAATCGGCCGGACCCGCATTCTCATCAAGGACCTGCTGCAGTTGCAGGAGGGCACCATCATCGAACTGGACAAGCTGGCCGGGGAACCCCTCGATCTCTACGTCAATTCGCGCCTCATTGCCCGCGGCGAAGCGGTCATGGTCAAGGACCGCTACGGCCTGCGCCTGACGGACGTGGTCAGCCCGGCCGAGCGCCTGGAAAACCTGGGCTGAGGACGCCGATGATCGCGCGCTGTCTGTTGCTGTTTCTGCTATGGGTGCCGACACCGGCCCGGGCCGCCGTCGAGTCCTCCGGCGGCGGCACCCTGTCCGCCGGTCTGCGCCTCTGGGGCGCCATGCTCCTGGTACTGGCCCTGATCCTGCTGCTCTACGCCGCCAGTCGCCGCTGGATGAAATGGCTGCCCGGCAATCGGGAAGCGACCATCCGGATCCGCGAGACCCGCCCCCTGGGACCGCGCAAGGCCCTCTGCCTGGTGGAAGTTCGCGGCCGGGAACTGCTGCTGGGGGTAACCGCCGAGCGCATCGAGTTGCTCTGTCGGCTGGACGACTCCCAGCCGGGCTCCTTTGATCAGACCCTGCAACAACACCTGGACCTGCCATCGTGAAACGCTCATTTTTCTACAGCCTGCTTTCGCTGCTGCTCCTGCTGCCCGCCACGGCCTGGGGCCAGAGCCTGGCCACCATCTCCATCGGCGTCGGCGATGCCGCCGGTCCGGGCCAGCTCTCCACCACCATGCAGATTCTGCTGGCGCTGACCATCCTCTCCGTCGCGCCGGCCATCCTGCTCATGACCACGGCCTTCATCCGTCTCATCGTGGTGCTGTCCTTCCTGCGTCAGGCCATGGGCACCCAGCAGATGCCGCCCAATCAGGTGGTGGTCGGGCTGGCCCTGTTTCTGACCTTTTTCATCATGGCGCCGGTTTTCAACCAGGTTCATGAAACCGCCCTCAAGCCTTTTTTCGCCCAGCAGATCAACCAGCAGCAGGCCCTGGAACGGGCGGTCGTGCCCCTGCGCGAATTCATGTTCCGCCAGACCCAGGAAAAGGAATTGGCCCTGCTGATGGAAATCTCCGGGCAACCGGAACCCAACGGCCGCGAGGACGTGCCGACCATGACCCTGATTCCGGCCTTCATGCTGTCGGAACTGAAGCGGGCCTTCATGATCGGCTTCATGGTCTACATCCCCTTTTTGGTCCTGGACATGATCGTGGCCTCGGTACTCATGTCCATGGGCATGATGATGCTGCCGCCGGTCATCATCTCCCTGCCCTTCAAATTGCTGCTGTTCGTACTGGTGGATGGCTGGACCCTGATTGTCAGTTCCCTGGTGCAGAGCTTCGGTTAGGAAAGAGACCATGTCCCCTGAATTCGTCGTCACCCTGGGCCGCCAGGCGGTGGAAACGGTCCTGCTCCTGTCTGCCCCCCTGCTGCTGTCCGGCTTGGTGGTCGGCCTGGTGGTAAGCATCTTCCAGGCCGCCACCCAGATCAACGAACAGACCATGACCTTCATTCCAAAGATCGTCGCCGTGTTCGTCACTCTGATCATTTTCGCCCCCTGGATGATCCGGGTCATGGTCAATTTCACCGCCCAGATCTTCCGGGGCATCGCCACGGTTGGCGGTTGATGCGCATCGAATTGTTCGAGATCGGCAGCATCCAGGGTTTTCTGGTCTGCGCCACCCGCATCGCCTCCCTGATCGGCACCATGCCGGTGTTCGGCAGCCCGCAAATACCGATTCGCATGCGCATCGGCCTGGCCCTGGCCGTGGCCCTGGCGATCTTTCCGGTACTGGCGCCAGGTCTGCCGACAGGCCCCCTGCCCCCCTTCGGCCTGTCCCTGCTGGTAGCCCAGGAAAGTCTGGTGGGTTTGATGATCGGCTTTGTCGCCCGCCTGGTTTTCAGCGCCGTGGAACTGGGCGGCTCCGTCATCGGCTACCAGATGGGCTTCGCTGCCGCCAACGTCCTCGATCCCCAGAACCAGCAGCAATCGCCCCTGATTGCCCAGTTCCAGAATGTTCTCGCCCTGCTCATCTTCCTGGCCCTGGACATGCACCACCTGTTCTTGCGGGTGATTGCCGATTCCTATCGGCTGTTGCCGGCCGGCACCCTGTCCCTGGGGGGCGGCGCGGTGCCCTTCATGATCAATCTGACGGGCGCCATGTTCAGCCTTGCCATCCGCTTCAGCGCCCCGGTTCTGACGGTACTGCTGCTGTCGGGCCTGGTGCTGGGTCTCATGGCCCGGGTGTTTCCCCAGCTCAACGTCTTCATGCTCTCCTTTCCCGTCAACATCGGTATGGCCCTGGTTGTCATGGGCTTGACCATGCATCTCATGGCGCAGATGCTGACCGTGGAGTTCGCCGCGCTGCAGAATCGCTTTCTGCAGCTGCTGAGCCTCCTGTAGGGAGAGGCCATGGCGGATACCGACCAGGAAAGAACCGAACAGGCCACCGCCAAGCGACGGCAGGATTTTCGCGAAAAAGGCCAGGTGGCCCAGAGCAAGGAGATCAACAGCGCCGCACTCATGACCGCCACGGTCCTGCTGTGGCTGTTTTACGGCCCCATCTTCTGGCGGCGGCTGAGCAGCTTCATGGCCGGCTGGTGGCGGCGCGCGGCCTTTTTCGAGGTGACCGCCGTCTCCGTGGTGCGCCTGACCGTCGACCTGGTGAGCGAAATGGCCCTGCTGCTGGCGCCGGTGCTGCTCATGACCCTGGTGGTGGGCTTCTTCGCCAGTTACCTGCAGATCGGCTGGCTGCTGACCAGCAAACCCCTGGAGCCGGATTTCACCAAACTCAATCCCCTGCCGGGCATGGCCCGGCTGTTTTCCAAGCGCTCCCTGGTCGAAGCGACCAAGTCCGTGCTCAAGGTATTGCTGGTCGGCGTCGCCGCCTACAAGGTGGTGGCGGCCAATTTCGACCAGGCCCTGGACCTGGTGGCCATGGATGTGCCGGACACGGTGGCCTTCCTCGGCCGGGTGGCGCTGCGCATCCTGATGCAGACCTGCGGCATCATGATTCTGCTCGGCCTGTTCGATTTTCTGTTCGTGCGCTGGGAAATGGAACAGAAAATGAAAATGACCAAACAGGAGCAAAAAGAGGAATTCAAGGAGAGCGAAGGGGACCCCATGGTCAAGTCCCGCATCCGCTCCCTGCAGCAACAGGCCGCCCGACGACGGATGATGGCCGAGGTACCCAAGGCGGACGTGATCATTACCAACCCCACGCACCTGTCCGTGGCCCTGGCCTACGATCGCTCGCGCATGAACGCCCCGCAGGTGGTGGCCAAGGGCGCCGACGCCGTCGCTCTGCGCATCCGGGAAATCGCCCGCGAAAACCGGGTGCCCCTGGTCGAGAACGTCCCCGTGGCCCGCGCCCTGTTCAAGGTCGACCTGGGCCGGGAAGTGCCCGAAGAGATGTTCCAGGCCGTGGCCCAGATTCTGGCCTATGTGTACGGCTTGAAGAAAAGATAACTGCAGATAGAAGACTGAAGGCTGAAGGCTGAAGGCTGAAGGAAATCCCCAGGCAGACGTCCTGCTTTCGACATAAAGGGCAGTTCTAAGTCCTTAACTTCAGCCTTCGGTCTTCAGCCTTCGGCCTCCATTAAAGGACTTACAATGCCGACCACCAGCCTGCCCAACGATTGGAAATCCCTCCTGCTGCGCAGCGACGTCGTGGTCGCCGTGGGCCTGGTGGCCATCCTGATGGTCATGATTTTGCCCATGCCGTCCTTTCTGCTGGACATATTTCTGTCACTCAACATCACCGTCTCCCTGCTGATTCTGGTCATCTCCCTGTATACGGCCAAGGCCCTCGATTTCGCCATGTTTCCGTCGGTGCTGCTGGCCACCACCCTGTTCCGGCTGTCCCTCAACGTCTCCTCCACCCGCCTCATCCTGCTGCGCGGCAACGAGGGACCGGCGGCGGCCGGGTCCGTCATCCAGTCCTTCGGCCAGTTCGTGGTCGGCGGCAATTACGTGGTCGGCGTGGTGGTGTTCGTCATCCTGGTCATCATCAACTTCATGGTCATCACCAAGGGCGCCGGCCGGGTTGCCGAGGTGGCGGCACGCTTCACCCTGGACGCCATGCCCGGCAAGCAGATGGCCATCGACGCCGATCTCAACTCGGGATTGATCAACGAAAGCGAGGCCCGCACCCGTCGTCAGGAAATCGCCGGCGAGGCCAGTTTCTACGGCGCCATGGACGGCGCCAGCAAATTTGTCAAGGGCGACGCCATCGCCGGCATCATCATCACCGTCATCAATATCGGCGCCGGCTTCATCATCGGCGTGGTGCAAAAGGGCATGGCCGCCGGCCAGGCGGCGGAGACCTACACCATCCTGACCGTCGGAGACGGTCTGGTGGGCCAGATTCCGGCCCTCATCATCTCCACCGCCGCCGGCATCCTGGTGACCCGCACCGCCGGGCAGGAGGATTTCGGCAGTGCCCTGAAAAACCAGTTCACGGTTCATCCGCGGGCCTTGTGGGTGGTGTCCGGCATCCTGCTGCTGTTCGCCCTGATTCCCGGCCTGCCGCACATCCCCTTCTTTCTGCTGTCCGGCGTTCTGGCCTGGCTGGCCCATGTGGTGCAGAAACAACAGACGGCGGCCGCCGACGACCAAAGCCTCGAGGCGGCCCGGGCCCAGACGCCGAACGAAGACAATTACGAGGAAATGCTGTCCGTCGATCTGCTGGAACTGGAGGTCGGCTACGGCCTGATTCCCATGGTGGACGCCAATCAGAACGGCGAAATGCTGCCGCGCATCCGCTCCATCCGCAAGCAGTTCGCCCTGGACATGGGCTTCATCATTCCGCCCATTCACATCAAGGACAACCTGCAGCTGCGACCCAACGAATACGCGGTGCTGCTCAAGGGCACGCGCATCGCCGGCGGTGAGATCATGCCCGGCTATCACCTGGCCATGAATCCGGGCATCGCCACGGAGCCGTTGAAGGGGGTGGCGACCACGGAACCGGCCTTCGGTCTGCCGGCCACCTGGATCACCGAGGATCAGAAGGAACGTGCCCAGATCGCGGGTTACACCGTGGTCGACGGCACCACCGTGGTCACCACCCATATCAGCGAAATCATAAAACGGCACGCTTACGAGCTGATTGGCCGACAAGAGGTACAGAACTTGCTATCACAGCTTGGCAAGAACTATCCGAAGCTGGTCGAAGAATTGACGCCGAACCTGTTGCCCCTGGGTATCATCATGAAAGTACTGCAGAATCTGCTGCGAGAACAGGTTTCCATCCGCGACTTGCGGAGCATCCTGGAAACCCTGGCCGACTGGGCCGGCGCCACCCAGGATGCCGATCTGCTGACCGAACAGGTTCGGCAATCCCTGGCCCGCGGCATCAGCAGCCGCCTGGCAGCTGACGGCGAGACCTTGGAACTGCTGACCCTGGAGCGTTCCCTGGAGGAAACCATCGAAGAATCGGTCCACCGCACCAGCGACGGCAGTTATCTTGCCCTGAATCCGGCCACCGCCCAGGCGTTTCTGGAGAGCCTGGCGCGCACCCTGCAGAACGGCCACGGCGGCACGGCGCCCATCCTGCTCTGTCCGCCAACGATTCGTCCGCATGTCAAGCGATTGACCGAGCGTTACCTGCCCAACCTGATCTGCCTGTCCCACAACGAAATCGCGCCGCATCTCAAAGTGCGTTCCACGGGAACTGTGAGCATCCATGCTGGTTAGAGTCTTTGAAGCCGACACCATGACCGCGGCGCTGAAGAAGGTCAAGGAGGCCCTTGGCCCCGATGCCCTGATCCTCTCCACCCGCACGGTGCGGAAAAACGGCCTGGGCATGTTTCGCAAACCGATCTGCGAAATTACCGCCGCCATCGACGATCCCGCCGAAGCAGGCCGGGCCGCAGGTACGCCGCAACCGGAATCGCCGGGCGGCCCGCAAGCGGCCGTCCCGCCGGTGAATCTGGCGACCAGAGCGGATGCCGAGGCCCCGGAAGACACCCTGACCTACCAGGATCTGTGGCGGCAGCGCCGGGTCATCGACCCCTTGGAAGAGGAGGTCCGGGAACTCAAGCAACAGGTGAACGGCAACGGTCTGGCGGCGGTGCGCAGTGAAATCGACGAACTCAAGGCCATGCTCAGCCAATTGGCGCGCACCCATGTCCCGGCCGAAACCGCCTCACCGGCCGCTCCGGTTGATATCCCGCGCCCGGCGTCCCGCAGCGGCGCCGAGGTCCAGGAGATGGCCCTGCTGCAGGGGACACTGGCGCGGCTCGGCATCAGCGGCGAGGCGGCGGCGCAATTGGAGCAGTTCGCCTGGGAGCAGCTCTCCCCCCGGCAGCTGGCCGATCCCCAGCGCATCGAAGAGTTCCTGGCCGGTGCCGTGGCCCAGCTGATCCGGGTCACCGGCCCATTGCAGTCACGTCCCGGCCGTCAGCGCTGCATCGCCCTGGTGGGACCGACGGGGGTCGGCAAAACCACCACCATTGCCAAGATCGCCGCCGGACAGCGCATGGCCGGGCTGCAGCGCATCGCCCTGCTGACCATCGACACCTATCGCATCGCGGCGGTGGAGCAACTGAAGGTGTACGGCGAGATCATGGGCCTGCCCGTCGAGGTGATCCTCAACCCCGAGCAATTGCAGCAGGCCTTGCTGCGCCATGCGGACAAGGATCTGATCCTCATCGATACCGCCGGCCGCAGCCCCCGGGACGAAGCCAGCCTGGCGGAACTGGAACTGTTTCTCGGCCCTGAACGGGGCACGGAAAACTGCCTGGTCCTGTCCGCCACCACCCGCGATCTGGAACTGCGGGAGACCGTCCGCCGGTTCGGCCGTCTGCCCCTGCACAGCCTGATTTTCACCAAATTGGATGAGTGCGAACAGTGCGGCACCCTGCTCAACATCGCGGTGCAGCAGCGTTTGCCTCTGTCGTTTCTGACCAATGGCCAGCGGGTGCCGGAAGACCTGCTGGTAGCGGAACCGGGCGCCATCGCCCATATCATCACCGGAGCCCAGTGAGAGAATCTGCCATGAATGTCCAATTCGATCAAACCGACCAAGCCGAAACCCTTCGCACCATGCAGGATCCGGCCGGCCAACCGAGGGTGTCGGACGCGGCCGAAGCGCCGTGCCGGGTCATCGCCGTTTCCAGCGGCAAGGGCGGCGTGGGCAAAACCGCCATGGTGGCCAATGTCGCCATGGCCCTGGCGCAAATGGGCAAACGGGTACTGATCATCGATGCCGACCTGGGCCTGGCCAATATCGACGTGGTGTTCGGACTCAACCCGCCCTTCAACCTGAATCATTTTTTCGGCGGTCAGAAAAGCCTCCCGGAAATCATGGTGGAAGGTCCCCACGGCATCAAGATTCTGCCCGCCGGTTCCGGCGTTCAGCAGTTCACCCAACTCGAACCCATGCAGCGCATGCGGTTCATCGAGGACCTGGATGCCCTGCATGAAGACTTCGACGTCGTGCTCATCGATACCGAAGCCGGCATCTCCGAAAACGTCACCTACTTTACCGTGGCGGCGCAGGATATCGTCATCATCACCAGCCCGGAACCGACGGCCATCACCGACGCCTATGCCCTGATGAAGCTGCTGTCGACCCGCTATCACCAGAACCGGTTCCTGCTGGTGGTCAATTCGGTTGCCAATGTGGAGGAAGGGCTCGACATCTACCAGAAGCTGACCACGGTGGCCAACCGCTACCTGTCCATTTCCATCGAATATCTGGGCTGCATTCCCTTCGACAAGCGCATGCGCGAAGCCATTCAGCGACAGAGCCCGATGATGCAGCTCTATCCGGCCAGCAAGGTCGGGGAGTCCTTCATCAGCTTCGCCAAGAACTTCATCAGTCAGGGCAACGAGCCGCAAGCCAAGGGAACCTTGCAATTTTTCTGGAAGCGACTGCTCTCCTTCAATTCCAAGGACACATGATGAATCAGCTGCCGGTATACGAAACCCTGCGCGGGGACGACAAGGACCGCCTGATCAAAAGCCATCTGTACATGGTCAGCTTCATCAGTGAGCGCATGGTCAGCCAGGTGCCGTCCTTCATGAATCGCGAGGATATTGCCAGCGCCGCCATGGTCGGCCTGGTGGACGCGGCCAACCGTTTCCGGCCGAGCCTCGGCATCCTGTTCAAGACCTTTGCCGAAAAACGCATGCGCGGCGCGGTACTGGACGAGGTGCGGCGCATGGACTGGTTTTCCCGCACCCTGCGACAGAAGCAGTCCCGCCTGGCCGCCGTCATGGAAGACTTGGAGGGCAAGCTCGGCCGGCCCGCCGAAGAGGAGGAAGTGGCCGCCGCCATGCAGATGCGCCTGGAGGAGTACCGCGACCTGCTCGCGGAGGTCAGCTGCCTGGGCTGCATCAGCCTGCATGAAACCATCGACGACAGCGACAGCAGTCCGACCCTGATGGACAGCATGGTCGATCAGCAGAGCAAAAACGCCTTCGAGATGCTGGAAGAAAGCGAGCTGACCCGGGAACTGGCGGCCCAGATTGAACGTCTGACGGAAAAGGAGCGGCTGGTGGTCTCCCTCTATTATTACGAGGAACTCAGCCAGAAAGAGATCGCCGAGGTGCTGGAACTGTCGGAAGGCCGGGTCTCCCAACTCCACAGCCAGGCCCTGCTGAAGCTGAAGGTCGGCTTGGGACGCGAACGCAAACGGGCCGCCGCCGGCCGCAACCAGCGCTGAGGTTTCGCCATGAGCCTGCATCTGACCTCTATCCTGGCCGCTTTTTTCGCGGTGGCGACCCTGCTGCTGGCCCTGCGGCTGCGGCAGCTGGAAAAGCACCTGACCCGCCTGCAGCCGGCTTCCATGGCTGGCAAGGAGGCCCGCTCCGCCGTTCACGACCTCCGGGCCTTTGACGGTCCCCTGCTGCAGGCGGCCCTGCAACAACGACTGCAGCAGAATGGCGAACAGCGGCAGCCGCCGGAAATCTACCGTCAGGCCGCCGAACTGGCAGGCCGGGGTCTGTCGGCGGAGCGCATCAGCGAATTGCTGCAGTTGCCTGCGGAACAGGCCCGTCAGGTGGTGCGACTGCGGCGGCATTTGAGCTCCGGCCCGGAGCGGACCTGAACAATCCGGGCTAAAGATAAATCGTCCGCCTGCCGACATGGGAACTGTAGCGAAATTCCACCGACGAGGTTCAGCATGAGCTCAGGTACTTACACCGCCCTTTCCGGGGCCCTGGTTCGGGAGCGGCTGATGGATACCATCAGTCACAACCTGGCCAACAACCAGACGGTCGGTTTCAAAAAAGGCCAGGCGGTTTTCAAAACGGTGCTCGAACAGGCCAGCAACGGCCGCACCATCGAGCGCATCAATCTGGCGGAAATCGTGGAGGGCTTTACCGACTTCTCCCAGGGCACCCTGATGCCGACCCAGATCTCGACCCACTTGGGCATCGACGGGCCGGGCTTTTTCAAGGTGCAGGACGAAGCGGGCAACCTCTATTACACCCGGCAGGGAAACATGCGCCTCGACGACCAGGGCCGGATGATCAACAGCCAGGGCATGCTGCTGCTCGGCGAGGATCAGCGGCCCATCGTGCTGCCCGATCCGGAGGTCACCATCGGCCAGGACGGCACGGTCCTGCTGGCCGACGGCCAGACCCGCCGCATCCCCCTTTACACCTTCGAGGACATGTCCGTGCTGCAGCGCAACGGCGGCAACCTGTTTCAGGTTGAGAACGGCCGGGAAGACCAGCTCGAGGTGCGGGTCGCGGATCCGCAAATCCATCAGGCTCACCTGGAAAACGCCAATATCAACCTCATGGAGGAAATGAGCCGCATGGTCGAAGCGACCCGGGTTTTCGAAGCCTGTCAGAAAATGCTCAAGACCTACCATGCCCTGGCCGAAAAGGCCAACCAGCTTGGCACCTTGAGCTGACCTTTTACCTTACCCCGCAGCAAGGAGCAGATAAATCATGATCAGGGCACTGTGGACCGCCGCAACCGGAATGGAAGCCCAGCAGATCAACATGGACGTCATCGCCAACAACCTGGCCAACGTCAACAGCGTCGGCTTCAAAAAGAGCCGGGCCGACTTCCAGGATGTCCTCTACCAGACCATCAAGGTGGCGGGCACGGACGCCGCGGGCGGGGCCGAGCAACCGACCACCATCCAGGTCGGTTTGGGTTCGCGCGTGGCCGCCATCCAGAAGGTTTTTTCCACCGGCGATATTCAGCAGACCGGCAACAGCCTGGATCTGGCCATCGAAGGCGCGGGCTTCTTCCAGGTGCGCATGCCCGACGGCGAACTGGCCTATACCCGCGCCGGGGCCTTCAAAAAGGACGGTACCGGCCGCCTGGTGACCTCCAACGGCTACCCCCTGGAACCGGAGATCGTGATTCCGGAAAACGCCACCAGCATCGCCATCGGCCGCTACGGCACCGTCGAGGTGCTGCTCGACGGCCAGAGCGAACCGACTCAGGTCGGCACCATCACCCTGACCCGCTTCGCCAACCCCGCCGGCCTCATGGCCCAGGGCAGCAACCTCTACACCGAGACGCCCACCACCGGAGCGCCGGTGACGGGAAATCCCGGCGAGGAGGGTTTCGGCAGCCTTGCCCAGGGCTACCTGGAAGGCTCCAACGTCAGCATCATGGAGGAAATGGTCAACATGATCGCCGGTCAACGAGCCTATGAAATCAATTCCAAGGCCATCAAGACCGCCGACGAAATGCTGCAGATGACCAACAACCTGGTCTAGGACGAATTGATGAATACCCCCCTGCACCGGATTCTGCGCCGCGGCCTGCTGTCCCTGCTGCTGGTGCTGGCTTTGAGCCAGGCGGCCGGCGCCACCGGCGGCACCACGACCATCGGGCCGGAACGCATCCGTCAGGTTCTGAACAATTACCTGCGGCAGCAGCAGCCCCGCTTTCCCGGCGCCGACCTGCGGTTTCGGGAGATACAGACCCTGCCGCCCTTCACCGTTCCGGCCGGCCGTTTGAGTTGGGAAGTGACCCCCGGCCACCCCAACATCCTCAGCAGCCAACGCTTCAACGTGATCCTGCGGGCCGACGGCCAAGTAGTAAAAAACATCTCCCTGCGGGCGGTGCTGGAAGCCCTGGCGCCGGTGGCGGTGGCCCGTACCGACCTGCCCCGCGGCGCCATCATCGGCCCCGACGATTTCGACATGGTCACCATGGAAATCGGCAGTCTGCGCCAACCCTGCCTGGATGAAGATGCCTTGGTGGGCAAGAAACTGCGCCGCGGCATGACCATGGGCAGTGTCTTTTCCCAAGCCATGTTGGAAATCCCGCCCCTGGTCAAACGCGGCGAAATGGTCACCATCCAGGCCCGCAAAGGCCCGCTGCTGCTCACGGCCCGGGGCCAGGCCCAGGAAAACGGCCGTGACGGGGATGCCATCCGGGTGAAAAACCTTTCTTCCAACAAGGAAATCATCGCCACGGTTACCGCCCCATTGGCCGTGCAGGTGGAGTTCTGACATGATCCGAGGCTTCCTGTTTTTGACTCTGACAGTCGGCCTGCTGCCCACGGGCTGCACCGCCATTCCTCCCAAAACCCGCGATCCGGCCGCGTCGGCGGCCATCGCCCGGCAGGTACCCATCGAGCGGCCGGCCACCGCCGGCTCCCTGTGGACGGAGAATCGCGGCAGCCTGTTCCGGGATACCAAGGCCCGCCAAATCGGCGACCTGGTTACCGTCGCCATCTATGAGCAGGCCAGCGCCAGCAAGCAGGCCGCCACCTCCAGCGCCCGCAACAGCAGCAATGCCGCCGGCATTACCAATTTCTTCGGGCTGGAAAGCAACCTGAGCAACCTGGGCGGCGCCATCGATCCGACGAAACTTGTCAATACCAGCTACAGCAACAGTTTCGACGGCAGCGGCAGCACCTCGCGCAAAGAGGACCTGGTCGCCACCCTCACCGCCCAGATCGTGGAGGAACTGCCCAACGGCACCTTCCGCATCGAGGGCGGCAAAACCGTCACCGTCAACAACGAGGACCAGATCATCGTCCTGTCCGGCATCGTCCGGCCTACGGACATCAGCGCCCAGAACATCGTGAACTCCCGGCACATCCTCGACGCCGACATCAGCTACCGTGGCAAGGGGGTGATCAGCGACAAGCAGCATCCCGGCTGGATGACCCGCATCCTCGATCACGTGTGGCCGTTCTAGAAAAGCAGGCTGAAGACTGAAGTCCGAAGGCTGATAAAAGACAGGCTGAAGACTAAAGGCTGAAGGCTGAAGGTAGGGCAAATGCTTTGATTTTAAGGATTTTTCTTCAGTCTTCAGCCTTCGGACTTCAGCCTTCCCTTTAAAGGAATTTTCCATGCTGCAACGCGTTCTGACCATAATCTTCGCTTTACTCCTGATGGCCCTGCCCTTCTCGGCCCAAGCCACACGCATCAAGGATATCGCCCAATTGCAGGGGGTGCGCAGCAACCAGCTGGTGGGCTACGGCCTGGTGGTGGGTCTGAACGGCACCGGTGACAGCGCCAGCACCCAGTTCACCACCCGCTCCCTGGTCAGCATGATGGAACGGCTGGGGGTCAATGTGGATGGCAACGTCAAGGTCGACAATGTGGCGGCAGTCATCGTTACTGCCGAGTTGCCGCCTTTCGCCAAGGCCGGTTCCAACATCGACGTGCTGGTTTCCTCCATCGGCGATGCCGACAGCCTGGCCGGCGGCACCCTGCTCATGACGCCCCTCAAAGCTCCCGACGGCAGCACCTACGCCGTCGCCCAGGGTTCCCTCATCGTCGGCTCTTTGGCCTTTGGCGGCAAGGCGGCCACGGTGCAGAAGAACCATCCCACTTCGGCCCGCATCCCGGGCGGCGCCATGGTCGAGCGCGAGGTGGCCTTCGCCCTGGATCCGGGGCAGGATCTCATCTACCAGCTGACCAGCCCCGACTTCACCACCATCAGCCGCATGAGCGCGGCCATCAACAACCATTTCCGCGCCCCCCTGGCCCAGCCCCAGGACAGCAGCAGCCTGCGCATCCAGGTACCGGAGCAGTTTCGCGGCCAGTTGGTCAACTTCATCGCCGGCCTCGAGAATCTGCCGGTGCAGCCGGATGCCGTGGCCCGTATCGTGGTGAACGAAAAAACCGGGACCATCGTCATGGGCGAAGGGGTTCGCATCGCCACGGTGGCCGTCTCCCACAGCAACCTGAATCTGGTGATCAGCGAGCGGGATCAGGTCTCCCAGCCGGCCCCCCTGTCCAAGGGGCAGACCGTGGTGGTGCCGGATACGGAGATCGAAATGACGGAGGAGGCGGGCAACCTGGTGGTGATGGAGATGGGCGTCAACATCGGCGACGTCGCCAAGGCCCTGAACGCCATCGGCGCCACCCCCCGCGACCTCATCGCCATCTTTCAGGCCATCAAGGCCGCAGGCGCCCTGCATGCGGAACTGGTGATTTTGTAAAAAGCTTTTTACAAGGAAATGCCATGAACTCCCCTATCCGACCCACCCTTACCACCGCCCCCGCTGCCAGCGAACGCAACACCGAAAAGGAGCGGCTGCAAAAAGCCTGTCAGGATTTTGAAGCCATCATGCTCAAGAGCCTGCTCAAGGAGATGCGCGCCGGCGTGCCCCAGGACGGTCTGCTGGGCACCGACAGCGGCCGCGAGATGATGCAGGATCTGATGGACCAGGAAGTGGCACTGCAGATGGCCCGCACCCAGGGCATCGGCATCGGCGACCGTCTTTACGAAACCTTCCGGCGCCACCTCGGCGCGACGGCGCCGCAACCGGCCACCCTGCCGCCCGCCGACTCCCCAAAGGATAAATAATCGCAGCTTGATCAGATACCGCATTGGCGCCGCTCGCCGTGCAGCCTGCCGGGATATTATCTCTGGACAGCCCATCCAAAAAACTTCTAAACTTTCCCGGCATACCCGCCGATATGGTGCCTAAGGGGGAATTTCTTCCGTAAGGATTCGCCCTTCGCTGCCCCGGCAGATGGCAGCTGAACATGGAAGTTCAAACCGCAGGGGACGAACATGACGATTAAAATTTACGGCAATAACGGCTTGGGCCCCATCCAGCAGATCAAACACGGCAAGAAGGCCCAAGGCAGTTCGCAGACGGAGAGCCAGAGCACCGACCGGGTGCAGTTCTCCTCGGTCATCAACGAGACCCTGCGCGCCCGCGAAGCGGCGCCGACCCAGGAAAGCCGGCGCTCGGAAAAACTGCAATCCCTCAAAGAGCAGATTGCCGAAGGCAGTTATAAGCCCGATGCCAACAAAGTCGCCGCCAGTCTGCTCAAATTCCTGGCTGAAAGTCAAAGCTGATGAACGCCTCGGCCCTGACCCGGCAGCTGCAGCAGCTGCATGAGCTGATCCTCGAGGAGCGCGAGCACGCCAAAGCGCTGCGCGTCACCGAGATGCTGGCCGTCGCCGAGGTCAAGGAACAATTGCTGCAGCGGATCGAGTTGGCCGAGCCCGACGAACTGGATGGCGAGGTGCGGCAACTGGCCACGACGGTGCGCGAGGAAAACCGCCGTAACGCCTATCTGTTCTGGGCCGCCCTGAACTGGCTGCGGGAGCTGATGGGATTTTTCCGCCAGCAGGCCGCGCCGCCTGCCTATGGCTGCGGTGCCGTGCCGGTGCGCGCCGACAATCCCGGTTTGCTGCTGTCCGGGAGGATCTGATATGAGCGGGCTCTCCAGCGCCCTCAACCTGGGCAAAAGCAGTCTCGCCACCCATCAGAAGCTCATCGAGGTGGCGGGCAACAACATCGCCAACGTCAACACCCCCGGCTACTCCCGCCAGGTCGCCAACCTGGCTACGGTACCGGCCCTGAACATGCGCGGCTTTCTGGTTGGCCAAGGGGTCACGGTCAGTTCCGTGCAACGCGAGCAGGACGTGTTTTTGACCCGCCAGTTGCGGGACAAGAACGCCGCCCTGGGCGAGCAGGCCGCCAAGACCTCCCATCTGACTGAGCTGGAACGCATCTTCGATATCGGCGACAATAGTCTGAGCAGCCGCATCAACGAGTTTTTCGATGCCTGGCAGCAATTGTCGGCCAATCCCGGCGGCTCGGTGGAACGCAATGCCGTTTTGCAGCAGGGCGCCCTGGTGGCCGACGGTTTCCAAACCGCCCAGAAGGATCTGCAGCGCCTTGGCAGCCAGATCGATGACACCCTGGCTGCCAAACTCGGCGACATCAACCTCAAGCTGCAGCAAGTCGCCGACTTCAACCAGCGCATCAGCACCGTCGAAGCGACCGGCGTGAGTGCCAACAGCGACCGCGATCAACGAGATCTGCTGCTGCAGGAACTGTCCTATACCCTCGGCGTCCAGGCCTACGAGAACAGCAACGGTACCGTTTCCGTGCAACTGGGCAACGGCCTGCCACTGGTGGAAGGCAATCGGGCCATGTCCCTCGAAGCCGGCCAGGATGGCGACAAGATGACCTTCGCCGTCAATCTCGGCAGCACCACTCGACCCCTGGACGGCAACAGTCTGGGGGGCGAATTCAAGGGCCTGCTGTCCCTGCGGGACGAACTGATTCCCCAGGTTCAGGGGCAGCTCGACCAACTGGCCCATGCCCTGGTCACAGAGGTCAACGCTCTGCATGCCGCCGGTACCGGCCAGGACGGTTCCACGGGGGTGCTGTTTTTCCGGAACCTGACCAATGCTTCCGGTGCGGCGGCCGGCATCGGCGTCGCCATCACCGACAGCCGGCAGCTGGCCGCCGGTCAGAACGCCGGCGAGGGCGACAACCGCAACGCTCTGGCCATGGCCGCCCTGGCGGAAAGCAAGGTACTGGGAGGCACGGACACCTTTACCACCTTCTACGGCAACCTGGCCTCGCGGGTCGGCCTGGCCGGCGCCCAGAACCGGCTCTCCCAGACCGGCCTGGAAGATACCCTGGTGCAGCTGCAGAACCTGCGCGACAGCAAGGTCGGCGTCTCCCTGGAAGAAGAGATGATCAACCTGATCCAGTTTCAGCGCGGCTTCGAAGCCTCGGCCAAACTTTTGACCACCGTGGACGAAATGATGGAAACGGTGCTGTCCATCAAGAGGTAAGCCATGCGAACCACCCTGACCGCCACCTACCGCTCCCTGCAGGCCAACCTGAACCGCTCCGGCGTGCGACTCCAGGATCTGCGCTTGATGGCGGCCAGCGGCCGCAGGATTAACCGCCCCTCGGACGACCCGGCGGCCATCGCGCCCATGCTGCAGACCCAGGATCGCCTGCGCGCCGCCGGGCGCTACCAGTCCACCATCAGCACCACCCTGGGGCGCATGGACAATCTAGACAGCCGCATGGAGCAACTGGAAAATCTCATGGTCCAGGCCAAGGAGATTGCCATCGCCGCCGGCAACGGTTCGGCCAGCGAATCCGACCGCGCCAGCTACGCCCAACAGATTCAGTTGCTGCGCGAGGAGGTGTACCATCTGGCCAATGCCCAGGAGGACGGCAAGTACCTGTTCGCCGGTTATGCCCAGGGCAGCAAGCCCTTTCCGGATGCCGACGACCCGCTGACCTATGCCGGCGACGACGGCATCATCGAGATGGAGATCGGGCCCGGGGAAAAGGTCCGCACCAACCTGACCGGCGCCGAACTGTTTCAAGGCGCGGGCGGCGGCGTCAATCTGCTTGCCGTGCTGGCGGAACTGGAGCAGAACATCACCGCCGGCGATGCGAGCGCCCTGAGCAACCAACTCGACCGTCTCGACCAGGCCGCCGACCAGGTCCGCAGCCAGCGCAGTCTGATGGGCACCCTGGCGCAGCGGGTGGAACGGGCCGGCGACCGCATGGCGGATTACAAGGACGACATGACGGCACTGCTGTCCAATTACCGAGACGCCGATCTCATCGAAACCTATTCCCAACTGGCGCAGCAGGAGCAGGCCTTTACGGCCGCCCTCAGCGTCACGGGCAAAATCAGTCAACTTTCCATTCTCGACTACCTGTAAGGGGAGACGTTCCGGACCTCGGTTTTTAACCGCCATCAAGAATATCCCCATACCAGCGTTTCATCTGCCAGGGAGGGCGCCATGCTGGTTCTGACCAGAAAACCCGGTGAAGGCATCGTCATCGGGGACGACATCACCATCACCATCATCGAAGTCAAGGGCGGCGGCATTCGTATCGGCATCGACGCGCCGAACGACAAGAAGATCTTCCGCCAGGAAATCTATCAACGCATCTGCAGCGAAAACCGGGAGGCCAGCCAGTGGAACCTTGCCGATCTGGACATTTTGACCCATGCCATGGCGAAAAAGGAGCAACCGTGAAGCGCATCATTAAAAGCCGCTTTGGCGACATCGAATATGACCCGGCCAACACCCTGCACTTTCCGGAAGGGCTCATCGGCTTTGAAAACCTGCGGGACTTCATCGTCATGCCCAACCAGAAGCAGGGGCCGTTGTTCTGGATCCAGAGCGTCGACGACCCGGACATCGCCTTCGTCCTCACGGATCCGACCAACTTCTTCCTCGATTACCGGGTGCTGCCGGATCGCCGCGAGCGGGCCAAATTGGATATCGCCGACGGCGACGAGGTCCACTCCCTGGCCGTGGTCACCGTGCCCCCCGATCACAAGGTGACCCTGAATCTCATGGCGCCCATCCTGTTCGCCCCGGCCACCAACCGCGCCATCCAGGTGGTGCTGGAAAACAGTCCGTGGCAGACCCGGCAGCCGCTGCCGGCGTGAGGGGATGTTGACGATGCCGCCGACGGCACCCGGGTCCGCGCCGACCACCGATTACCTGGCAGCCAACTATGCCTCCCTCGCCCGCCGTTGGCCGCGCGTGGCCGCCGCCGTCGAAGCGGCCATCGGCAACCTGCCGGAGTTTGCGTGGCTGGAGAAGCCGTGTCCGACCCTGGTGATTGAGGGCATCCAACTGACCAGCGCCCATGATCGCGACAAGGAGGCGACGCTGCAGGCCACGCGGATACCCGCCGGAAGCCGCAGCGCCCGGGTCTACGGCATGGCCTTGGGGGACGTGCCCCGGTTGCTGTTGCAACGCCCGGAACTCCGGGATTTGCAGGTCGTGCTGTTCAACCCCGGCGTGGCTGCCCTGAGCCTGTACTTTTTCGACCATCGCGACTGGCTGGACGATCCGCGCGTCAGCCTGGTGGTTGCCGGACCCGACGATACCCTGCAGCAACCCTATGCCGCCCTGCCCGCCTGCCTGCACCTGGCCGACGATGCTGCCAGCCGACTGCGCGACCTGATCTGCCTGGATCTGGCCACCCCCTTTATTCGCAAACGCCATCAACCGGACAATCCGCACCTGCGGCAACGTCTGACGGACAATGCCGCTTATGTGGCGCAAGACCCGTCCATCGAGGCCCTGTGCGGTACCTTCCCGGGTCGGACGGCGGTGGTCGCCGGTGCCGGTCCGACCCTCAGCGACCATTACGGCTGGCTGAGAGACAGCAAACCGGGACCGCTCATCGCCGTCGACGCCGCGGTCCGTCCCCTGCTGGCCGCCGGCATCATCCCGGACGTGGTGGTCGGCATCGACGGGCATGCCGATATTTTCGACCTGTTTTTCAAGGATTTGGATCTGACCCTGTTGCGCCGCAGTGCCCTGGTCTATTTCCCCGTCGTGCAACCGGAACTCCTGAAATACTGGCCGGGCCAACGCCATGCCGCCTATTCCGATGCCCCCATATATTCGGAACTGGCGGTCCGACACCCCAAAGAGCGGCTGTTCTCATCCGGCAGCGTCATCCATCCGGCCACGGATCTGGCCACCCGACTGGGGGTGGAGCGAGTTCTTTTCGCCGGCGCCGACTTCTCCTTCCCCGGCGGCCAGAGCCATGTCGCCGGCTGCAGCCAGGCCCGCCCGGCACAGGGCAGTCATTGGGTCCTGAACGGTCACGGTGAACGCCTTCCGACCCTGCCCAATCTGCGCGCCTATCTGCGGGACCTGGAGGAATTCATCGCCGGGAAAACCGGCATTCAATTTCGCAATGCCGGCAGTCGCGGCGCGGCCATCCGCCATGCGCCCCTGCTTGAGGATCCGCCATGGACGGAAATTTGACACTCACGGCGTCAGGGCTGGTCGCCATCGCCGATGCCTTGCGAATGGGATTGGAGGCCGAAGGCAACGAACGCCTTGCGCAGCAGTACGAAATTCTCGCCCGGAAACTGGCGGACATTCCGCCTGGTCATCAAGCCGGCTTCACCGCCCTGCTGCAGAAGATCCTTGCGGCTCAATCCCGCCAGGATGTCATCGGTTTGGCCGACCTGTTGGAATACGAATTGCTACCACAATTGCGAATCCTTCAACTCCTCGCCGAAACCACTCAGTAAAAGAGGTTACCGTGGAATCCATCGCGCCCAACGATCTTGGTCCCATCGTCAGCAACGAATTCGGCGATCGTTACCTTTTTTCCATCAATCGCTACACGTTCCGGCAAACGGACGCCCACACCCTGTACAAGAAACAGTATGGCGATGGCATCTTCAAGGAAAACACCCTGCATATCCTGGTCGGCATGGATTCAGGTCTGCTCCTCCAATACCTCCACCGGATCGGCATTTCTCCGACATCCCGTTATGTCATAGTCGAACTGCCGAAAACCTTGGAACGGCTAAGGCAGGAAGGACTGCTCGACGCATCTCACGAGCGCGTCGCCTGCGTAACTGTTGACGAATTGCCGGCCATCGCCAAGAAGTTCGAGTTTGCCAACTATCTTTACACGGAAAAGATCAACATCTGGAAATCCTTTGCCGCGCTGGACGCCTTTCTGCCCGAATATGCCGAGTTGCACTTTGCGGCCAGGGATTTCATTGAAGCCTTTGCCTGGCAAATCAAGATCCAGCTAGGGAACGATGCCTTCATCGCCCGCCAACTGGAAAACCTCGCAGACAACCGCCACTCGGCGTCCTGTCTGATTGATCTTTTCGCGGGAAAAACTGCAGTACTGCTGGCGGGGGGACCTTCATTGGACCATATTCTTCCCTGGGTTCAGGAACACCGCTCGCAACTGGTCGTGCTTGCCGTCTCCCGCATCGCGAGGCGCCTGAAAGATGTCGGTTTAATCCCGGACATTTTTTTTTCCATCGATCCCCAGGAAGCCAGCTATGAGGTCAGTAAGGAAATGCTCTTTGGGGGCGAACGAACCTTGTTCGTCAACAGCTACCATGTCGTTCCGAGATTACTGAGCCAATGGCAGGGGCCTTCGGTTTTTGTCGGGCCCCGCTGGCCTTGGCCGGATGATGCCGACGAGATTTATCTGGACACTCCCGGACCCACGGTAACCAATACCGCTTTTGCGGTTGCTGTGGAAATGGGCTTTTCGCAAATCATTCTTGGCGGCGTGGATCTTTGTTTCAGCCCGCAGGGGGACTCCCACGCGCTCGGCAGTTATGAGCGACAGGCTGGCCCTCAGTTCGCCCTCTATGACACTCAAGTCGAAACCAATCTGGGGCAAAAAGCATTTACGACCCGGGCCATGGCTGAAGCGGTTACATCCTTTGCCCACCTGGCAACAATGGCTTTGGAAAAGGGTTGCAGAACCATCAACCCTGCTCCAACAGCAGCAATCATTCAGAATGTCGAGCATCTATCATTAGACAACCTGAGCTGGTCCCCCTTAGAACAACCTGCATGGGAAATAATTACCCAAGCTTTACCCTATGAAGATTGCCAAACTCGTATTGCTTACTATAAAAATACCCTTGAAAAACTGAATATTGCAGAAAAGGCGGTTAAAAAAATCAAAAAATTGGCTCAAAGTGGGCTCAAGTTCAATGATGGCCTGTTCGGCCGAAAAGGAATAAAATCTGATTTTAAATATAAGTACGCCATGGAAAAGATAGAAGACACTCTGCAACATCCTTCGTTTATCAACTACGCTACTGTTTTGAAAAAAGTCGGATTGCAGCATTTCATCAAAATTGCACGCCCCGATCAGGACAAGGAATGGAACGACCGTCAAATAGAAGAAACCGGCCGAATATATTATAAGGCTTATGAAGAAAGTGCTGAAACAATGCTGCAGTATTTGACTTTGGCAACTCATCGACTACAACTACGGTTAGCCGAAGAGAATCCTGATTCAGTACCAAGTTCCCTCTTCAAGGCTTGGGAAAAAGGTGGTGAAATCGGTCGCATCCTGATCTGGAAAAATCGCTGCGGGAAGGAGTTGCCAAATGAATCAGATGAAATTTCACTGCGTATCAAGGATTTGGAGTCCAGGTTCCGGAAAAGCTTGACCGAAAAGGCAGAATATCTTGCCGCAGGCTCAAAAGCCGGCAGCAGTCCCGAAATTGCCCATCATCGTATTCGATCGCTCTTTAATCATCGTGACAACGACACCTTATCAGGCCTTGTCAAGGGTATGGAAGGTTTAGAGCAAGAAGAAATGAAGCCTGTCTATTTTCTATCCTCCGGTTTTCTGGCTGAACTGGAAGGAGATTATGCAACCGCACTGGAGAAATATCAAAAAACACTCGAACTCGATTCAAATTCCATCAAAGAAGATGCCTTGAAGAGAATTGCGTCCCTGTCCCTAAAACTCGAAGATCTTGATAATTCATTTTTGGCGCTGGATTGCTTGACCAACTTTTCTCCTCTATATTTCAAACAATATGGTGACCTTGCCAAAATAATGGGGAAAACCCATGTGGCCCTGGATGCTTATGCCGATTACCTGGAGTACTTTCCAAATGACTCTGTAGTTCTTCTAAAAGTGGGGCAACTTTACCAACAGGCAGGTGAAAATCGGTTTGCTTCAACAATCTATGAACACCTCCTGAAGATCGATCCCCATAACTCGGTTGCCAAAGAGTTTCTTGCAACAATGAATTAGAGTGGCCATTCAAAAACCAGGAAAACAATTCTTTCAAAATATTGACCAAATAGGTATGCAAAATATCCAGAGATTCTATGATATTTCAGCATCTTGTTAAAATATAAAAAATTTCATATAAATTTGATTTTCGACCCTCTGTGATGCGACCATTTTCTTGACAAAATATTGACCATTTCATCGTATTTGATAGCCAAATCATGTCACGAAATGCCAATAGCAGGACATAACACCACTACCTTTCCCACAAAAAGCAGAACCGTTGAATTTCTAAACCCCCGATGACAGCATATTTGACTGCAGAGTTTCTGCATTTCTTGCCATCCTGGCTTCCTTATTGCAATAGACCCTCGCAATAACAGTTCAACCGGGCGCCAAAGCCGGATCGGATCATTCGATTTAATTCCGGAAGGAAAATCCCATGCTCAATGGCAAATGCGTGCTTATCACCGGCGGAACAGGTTCCTTCGGACGTGCGTTAACGCGCACCATCCTGGATCGCCACCCAGATATCCGCCGATTGGTAATCCTTTCCCGGGACGAACTGAAACAGTTCGAAATGGCCGAAGACTTCCCTCGCGAACGCTTTCCGCAGTTGCGGTTTTTTATCGGCGACGTGCGCGACAGCCATCGCCTGAAACGAGCCCTGGAAGGCGTTGACATCGTTGTCCACGCCGCCGCCATGAAACAGGTTCCGGCCGCCGAATATAACCCCTTCGAGTGCATCCAGACCAACGTCCTCGGCGCCCAGAACGTTATCGACGCCTGCTTCGACACTCAGGTGAAACGAGTGGTCGCCCTGTCCACGGACAAGGCCGCCGGGCCCATCAACCTGTATGGCGCTACCAAGCTTTGTTCCGACAAGCTGTTCGTGGCCGCCAACAACATGCGCGGCAGCCGAGACATCCGCCTCTCGGTGGTTCGATACGGCAATGTCATGGGCAGCCGCGGCAGCGTCATCCCTTTCTTTCTGAAAAAGAAGCAGGCCGGCGAGCCCTTGCCCATTACCGATGAACGCATGACCCGTTTCAACATCAGCCTGCAGGAAGGCGTCGACCTGGTTCTTCGTGCTTTGGAGGATATGTGGGGCGGCGAAATATTCGTTCCCAAAATCCCCAGCTATCGCATCACGGATGTGGCCAAAGCCATCGCCCCCGAGCTTCCTACCCGTATCGTCGGCATCCGCCCCGGAGAGAAAATCCACGAGGAAATGATCACCGAAACCGATGCTTACAACACCATCGAACTCGAGGATTATTTCGTCATCCTGCCCTCCATGAAGCTCTGGGACGTCGATGCATTCATGGCTCATTTCAATGGCCGGCCCTGCCCGGAGGGCTTCCGCTATTGCAGCGGCACCAACACCCGCTGGCTGAGCGTGGAGGAATTGCGCGCCCTGACCCAGTCCTTCATCTGCTCCAAAGGCCAAAAAGACCAGGAAGCGTCGACCTCATGGACCAGCCCTTCATTCCCTATGGCCGCCAGCATATAGACGAAGAGGACATCGCCGCCGTCGTCGAAGTACTGCGCTCGGACTGGCTGACCACCGGCCCGGCCGTGGAACGCTTCGAGGAGGCGGTGGCCGCAACCGTCTCCGCCCCTTACGGCGTGGCCCTGTGCAACGGCACCGCGGCCCTGCACGCCACCATGTTTGCCTTGGGCGTCTGCCCCGGCGACGAAGTGATCGTCCCGCCCATGACCTTTGCCGCCACCGCCAACGCCGTCCTCTATCAGGGTGCACGGCCGGTATTCGCCGACGTCCATCCCGACACCCTGCTTCTTGATGCCGCGGCCGTGGAAAGTCTTATCACCGGCCGCACCCGGGCCATTATCGCCGTGGATTACGCCGGCCAGCCTTGCGACTATGACGCCCTGCGCGCCGTCGCCGACCGTTACGGCCTGAAGTTGGTCGCCGATGCCTGCCATTCCCTCGGTGCCGCCTGGCGCGGCCGCCCCTGCGGCGCCCTGGCCGACGCGACGGTGTTCAGCTTTCATCCCGTGAAGCCGGTGACCACGGGCGAAGGAGGCATGGTCGTCACCGGCGATGCTCATCTTGCGCAACGCCTGCGCACCTTTCGCAATCACGGCATCGGCAGCGATCATCGGCAACGGGCCGCAACCGGCGCCTGGCACTACCAGATGCTGCACCTCGGGTTCAACTATCGCCTGACGGACATACAGGCCGCCCTGGGTCTGGCACAACTGTCCAAACTGCCGCGCTTCACCAATCTGCGCCGCGACATTGCTGCACGTTATGATGCCGCCTTTAGCGATCATTCTCAGATATGGCCTCTCACCTGCCGGCCCGAAGCCAAACATGGTTACCACCTCTATGTGGTGCGGGTACCGCAACGCGACCGGGTATTCCAAAGGCTGCGTCAGTCTGGTATCGGCGCCAATGTTCATTATGTTCCCGTCCATTTCCACCCCTACTACCGGCAGCATCTCGGCACCGGGGAAGGTTTGTGTCCCAGCGCCGAGACTGCCTATCAGGAAATTCTGTCCCTGCCCATCTTTCCGGATCTCAGCACCGCTGATCAGGAACGCGTCATCAACGCCCTGTACGCGGCTGTTACCGAGGAGAACCCATGAAACCGGCCTTCATCGCCGAGGTGTCAAGCAACCACCACCGCGACCTCCAGCGCTGCCTAAATTTTATCGACTGTTCGGCCGACATAGGTTGCTGGGGGGTAAAGTTCCAGCTGTTTCGCATCGACGAACTGTTTGCCCCGGAAATCCTGGCCAACAGCGAACTGCATCGCCGGCGCCGTAACTGGGAACTCCCCGATGACTTCATCCCCCAGTTGGCCCGCCACTGCCGCCGGCGTGGCATAGCCTTCGGTTGCACGCCGTTTTACCTGCAGGCCATCGAGGTCCTGGCGCCGCATGTCGATTTTTTCAAGATCGCGTCCTATGAACTTCTGTGGACCGAGCTTCTGCAAAATTGTGCAGCCACCGGCAAGCCGGTGATTCTTTCCACGGGCATGGCCACCATGGATGAAATTGGCGATGCGGTAAAATGCCTGAAAAGTTCAGGCTGTACAGACCTTACCTTGCTGCATTGCGTTTCCAGCTATCCCTCCCCCGCCGCCGAATGCAACCTGGCGGCCATGGAGACCCTGCGTAATGCCTTTGGCTGCAATGTCGGCTGGTCGGATCACAGCGTATCGCCGGGGGTGATCAGCCGAGCCGTACATCGCTGGCAGGCTTCCATGATCGAATTTCATCTCGATCTGGACAGTCAGGGCGAAGAATTTTCGTCCGGCCACTGCTGGCTGCCCGAGCAGATGGGACAAGTTATCCGGGACATGGAACAGGGTCTGTGCGCGGACGGCGACGGCCACAAACATCCGGTGGCCAGCGAATTGCCGGACCGTGAATGGCGGGCCGATCCATCGGATGGCCTTCGACCTTTCAAACATCTTCGACAAGGATATGGTCATGCCTGAAATGCAACAAGGCAGGCCCGTCAAGGATCTTTTCTGCCTTAAAGGGCGCGTGGCACTGGTCACCGGCGGCACCGGCAACGGCTACGGATCCCAGGCCGTGGCTGCGCTGGCGGAGGCCGGCGCGACGGTGTTCATCACCTCCCGCGACCAGCTCCGGGCACAGCAAACGGCTGCAATCCTGCGCGACAAGGGCCTGGATGTTCGCGGCCTGGCCCTCGATCTGGAAAGTGAACCAAGCATTGCCCAAGTTGTCGAGACCCTTGTCGGTGAAACCGGACGCATCGATATCCTGGTCAACAACGCCTGCAGCAATCACTTTGAATCATTCGAAACCATTTCATTGCGGGACTGGAACCAGGTACTGGCGGTCAACATGACCGGCACCATGCTGATCTCGCGGGCCACCGCCCCTCACATGTTGAAAAACGACGGTGGAGTCATGGTCAATCTCTCCAGCATTTACGGTGTGGTGGCCCCCGACCAGCGCATTTACGGTGAGAGCGGCACCAACAGTCCCTTGGTGTACGGCATGACCAAAGCCGCCCTCATCCAGATGACGCGCTATCTGGCAACCTTCTGGGCACCCCGAATCCGGGTGAACTGCCTGACCCCCGGCGGTCTGTTCAACCACCAGGATGAGCAGTTCATCGGCCAGTATGTAGCCAAGACGCCCCTCGGCCGCATGGCCGGGGCCGACGATCTGAAAGGGGCGATCCTGTTCCTGGCCTCGGACGCATCGGCGTGGGTGACCGGGCAGAACCTCGTGGTGGACGGCGGTTGGACGGCATGGTGACCGCCATGGAATACCGGGAAATTCCTCGAGCCGGACTGCGCGTCTCCCGCATCGCCCTGGGCACCGTGGAATTCGGCATGGAATATGGCCTCCGCGCCCCCGGCAAAATCAACCGCCCCCAGGCGGCCGAGGCCGAAGCCATTCTCGGAACCGCGCTGGAACATGGCATCACTCTTCTGGATACGGCCCCGGCCTACGGCGAAAGCGAAATTTTCCTGGGCAAGGCCCTACAGGGATTGGGGCAACCCGAAGTCCATATCGCCACCAAGATCGGCCCCTTCGGCGAGGATGCCATCCGCGCCGATGCGGTGAGACAGAGCCTGGAACGCAGTCTTCGCAACCTGGGCCGCGAGCGCCTCGATCTGGTACAGATTCATAATGCAACCGCAAGCCAGCTGTTCAATTCGCCCCTGCTGGAGATTCTGGCGCAGGCCCGCGAACAGGGGACGATCGGCGCCGTCGGGGCTTCGGTCTATGGCGAAGAGGCGGCACTGGCGGCTTTGAACCATCCGGACATCGCCACCCTGCAGATCGCCTACAATCTTCTGGACCAGCGCATGGCCGACCGGGTGCTACCTGCCGCCAAAACCCGCGGCATTGCCGTTTTGGGCCGGTCGGTCTTTTTGAAAGGAGCTCTGACCTCGCGCCGCCGGTATCTACCGGAGAGATTGAACAAGCTCAAGGAACATGCCGAAACCGCCGCCAACTGGGCAGAGCACCATGCCCTTACCCTACCTGAGGCGGCCCTACGCTTTTGCCTGGCGGAAGAAGCTCCGGGTTCGGTGCTGATCGGCGTATCCTCGCTGCCGGAGCTGCAGGCTGCCTTGGCCGTGGCCGGCCGTGGTCCTTTGTCGGCCGAGCAACATGCCGAAGCAGCCGGACTCGCCGTAGCCGAGGAAGAAATAATCGACCCACGCTTTTGGGGGATAAACGGATGACCAACCCTGCCACCGCCACTCCGAAAAAGGTTGTTGCCATCATTCAGGCCCGCATGGGCTCGAGTCGGCTGCCGGGCAAAATGATGGAACCGATTATGGGGCAACCGCTCATGTATCACATTATCGCCCGCGCTTTGCAAATCCGTTGCGCCCAAGCGGTCTACCTCGCCACCACCGACCAACCCATCGATGATCCGCTGGTGGAAATTGCAGAGGCCATGGGGTTGAAGGTGGTAAGAGGCTCCGAAGACAACGTCATGCAGCGATTCTTCCTCGCCATCGATGATGCCGACGCCGATTACATCATTCGCATTTGCGGCGATGCGCCCCTATTCGACCCGGATTTCATGGATCGGAGCATCAGCACTATTGTGCCCCGAGATGCAGATTGCGTCCGGGCTTCCTGGACGGGACCGACCGCATTTCAAGGTGCAGGAGTCATCTCGCGCCGGGCGTTGGAATGGTCTCGTGCCGTTGCTCCTCATGACCCCCGGACCTATGAACATGTCACGGCCTATGCTTACGATCATATGGAAAAATTAAAAACCGTTCCGATCGACATAGAGCCCGAGTTTCGCGGAAAGTACAAGCTGTCCATCGATACCGGCGCTGATCTAGAGTTCTTTCGACAATTGTACGCACAGATATTTCAGGAGGGGAAAATCGTCTCCTTGAAAGCAGCCCTGCAATACATCGATGAACAAAACAAACAGTGTTAAGTTATGAATATGGGCAACCAACAGGGTACAGAAGTATTAATCCGTTGTGATGGCTCCGCAGGGCTTGGATTGGGGCATATCATGCGTTGTCTGGCCCTGGCTATGACATTATGGGAAAATCATACCGTTATACCGACCTTTGCCCTTTTGGATGACGGTGTCGGTAGGAATATTGTCACACAGCATGGATTTTCATGTCTTATCAAGCCAGCTCCACTGGAAGAAGGAGCATGGATCGAGTCTCTGCTACAAACACGGTCTTTCAAAACGATTATTTTGGATATTCGTACGAATCTGCCAGCCTCTCACTTGAACCGATGGCGAGCTGCCGGCATCGTTGTGGCGATCATTGACGATCCCAGCAATCGGCGGCAGGCGGCAGACCTGACTTTTTACCCACCGGTGCCGCAACTGGCCGGAGCCGATTGGCGGGAATTTACCGGCAAAGCCTATATCGGCTGGGACTACATCCTGCTGAGAAAAGAATTCCGCACAGCTAAGCCGCGACCGCATAATCCGACACCACTGTTGCTGGTCACCATGGGCGGCAGCGACCCGGGAGGCCTTACCTTCTTGGCGCTTGAAGCGTTACGACAGGTACATGAACCGTTTCATGCCAAAGTTGTTTTAGGACGGGCATTTCTGCACGGTGAACAACTGGCCAGGATGCAGAGTGGATTGCCTGGCCATATCGAATTCCTCTACGATGTCGACTACATGTCGGCGCTCATGGCGGAATGTGACCTGGCTATCGCGGCCTTCGGCGGCACCGCATATGAGCTGGCCGCACTTAATGTGCCATCGATTCTGCTCGGTCTGACCCCCGATCATGCCCGTTCCGCCGAAGCACTGGAAAAAGCGGGCATGGCCGTCTCCCTGGGATATTACCAAAAAGTGAAAGCGCGGGATTTGGCCGTCGCCATCGCGTTTTTCCTCAACAATCCCCACATGAACGCATGTATGTCCGCGGCCTGCTGTGCTCTGGACGGCTCGGGTACGGAACGAGTTGCACAAATTATCTGCGAGAGGATGACTGCTCATGCCTGAATATCGCCAATGGAAACAACATCAAGGGGTTGTCATCGACGCTAAAAACGGGTTCGACATCATTGATTGCGCTACCTGTGGTTTTCGCCACATCGTCCCCATCCCAACGGCTGACGAATTGGAAAACATCTACCGGAACGATTATTACAGCACAGAGAAACCACTCTACCTGGAAGGGGTACGCCGCGACCTGGATTGGTGGCAGCTTATTTACAGGGACCGTTTTGAAGAGTTCGAGCGGCTGCTTAACCCTAACCGGCGGAGGCTGTTAGATGTTGGCTCGGGCCCGGGGTTTTTCCTGCACTATGGCCAAACGTTGGGATGGCAGGGACATGGCATCGAACCGTCGCGTCAGGCGGCAGCCCATGCAAGGAGCCTGGGATTGGAAATATTCGAGGGTTTACTGAGTCCACACAGTGCACCGCATTTCGGTCGTTTCGATGTCGTGCATCTGAACAATGTCATGGAGCATATACCGGACCCCATGAACATGCTGGAGATCTGCCACGACCTTCTTGACCCCGACGGCATACTCTGCATCGGCGTGCCGAACGATTACAATCCCTTTCAACGCGCCCTGCACCAAGCCTGCGACTTTGCACCGTGGTGGGTTTCTCCACCCCATCACATCAATTATTTCAATTCCGGATCTTTACAGTCCGCCATGGAGCGCAGCGGATTCGAGATCGTCCAGCGCGAAGCCAGCTTCCCCATCGATCTGTTTCTGTTGATGGGCGATGACTATATTGGCGACCCTTCACTGGGACGGGCCTGTCATGTCAAACGGATGACTTTCGAGAAAAATCTCGCTGCAGCCGGACTTAATTCTGTCAAGCGCAAGCTTTACCAAGCATTGGCCGAACTCGGCATCGGCCGCGAGATCGTCTTGGTGGGGCGCAAGCAGTAAGGAGAATACGATGAAGGTAGTCATACTAGCCGGTGGATACGGATCCCGCCTCGGCAACCACACCCAGACTTTGCCCAAACCGATGATCCGGGTAGGTGACCGCCCGCTGTTGTGGCATATCATGAAAATCTATGCCCATTACGGCTTTAACGATTTCGTCATCAGCCTCGGCTACAAAGCCGATGTGGTGAAAGAGTATTTTCTGAACTTTGAATACTACGCCAACGATATCACCCTCGATCTGTCGAGCAGGAAAATCATGGTACACCGCCGGGAGCAGTCGGAAACCTGGAAAGTCACGCTGGCCGACACCGGACTTGACACCCTCAAGGGAGCGCGCCTCAAACGGGTGGAGCATCACCTGGATTCCGAGATCAACATGCTCACCTACGGAGATGGTGTCGCCGATATCGACATCCCCGCCCTGCTCGCCTTCCATCATCGCCACGGCAAAGCGCTCACCATCACCGGCGTACATCCCCCCTCGCGCTTCGGCGAAATGCTGGAACGGGACAACCGGGTCATGCGTTTTGAAGAAAAACCGCAGGCGTCCTGCGGACGTATCAACGGCGGTTACATGGTGTTCAATCGCAGCTTGCTGGCGGAACTGTGCAGCGACCTCGGATGCGACCTGGAGCACGGCGCGATTGAGCGACTGGTGTCTCGCGGCGAAGTCATTTACTCCCGGAACTGTCAAACTTTGGAGGTCCCCCGGCAAAGCCGGGGGGTTTCCTGTTTTTCTAAGCCTGTATGAAGATGTCGGCTACATTCAGGACAAGCTGTGCCTTTACCGCACCCATGCCGCCAACATGACGAGCAATTACAAAAAAACCAAATTGGGTGTCATGGAAATCTACCGCCTGAAGCACCTTATTCTCAACACCCTCCCAGAAGGAGCTCTACATCTTCAATCCCTGTGTGACAAAATTTTGACCGGACTGACCAGAGTCTGCATGGCAGATGCCCGCAACGCTCTCCTCAGCGGTAACCGTTCCCTCGCCAGCGAACATTTGGCGTTGGCCCGGGCCCTTACCGACGAAGTTCACCGACATCCCCTCTTTGCGTTTCTGGAACGCTGCTTGCAAGATTTGCGACCATGGTCGGAGGCAGCGCTTACCGCAGCCTGGAAAACAGAGTCCCCGCAAGAGTCCAACACCGGGAACCCGGCCCCCCCCTATCCGCTACCACCCTTAAGCCGCCCTCTACAGAGGGGGGAGTTCTGCTCCGGACAAACAGGATGCACCATATGTTAACCGCACCCAAGGGAGAATCGCCGCTCATGACGCAACCCATATTTATAGTCCAGGCCAGTTCACGCTCCTGGTCCGGAGGTCCGGACCTCTGCATGAACCCGGTGGAGGGGCAACCGGCAGTGGTTCGAACCATCGCCCGCGCCCTGGAAGTCTTCCCTAAAAGCCGGCTCATCGTGGTAGCACCTGAATTCGATCGTGAGGGATCTTTGGACAAATTGGTTGCGGAACAATTCGGCCAGCGCGTACAGATTCACTATGGACAAAACGACAGTCCCCTGAATCGCATGCTCGCCGCAACCGCCTCATTACCTGATGAGACCTACCTGATCCGGGTCGATGGAGTACACTTCTGTTTCGATACCGATGCACCCAGGGCCATGCTACAACAGGCATTGAGAGACAATCTCGATACGGTCAAATTTCCCGACGACTTCCCGGTACAGTTCGGCTGTGATGTCTATCGCCTTGGAGCCTTACGCATACTGGACCGCATGCTAAACACCGATGAAGACCGGGTGTTTCGTGTGCACCCCAAATTTTTCCAATTTGCCCATCCGCAGGATTTCAACTGCGCCTACACCGAAACCCTGCCAGAATACACGGAGGACTATCTGCATGCCTGCCGCAAACGGGCGCGTGCCATTTATGCCATTCCACGGCTGGAGGTCAACGACCAGCGCCTCTGGGTCGGCGACCAACTATCGTTTCATTACGAACTGGCCAGCCGTTTTCTCACACCTTCGATGAAGGTCCTGGACATCGCCTGCGGTGACGGCTACGGTGCCCGCCTGCTGTCCGGGCAAGTCGCCGAGATCCACGGCGGCGATATCGACGCGGAAAACGTTCAACATGCACGCAACCTGACCACCCAGCTGAATGTGAAAATCCACGTGGAAGACGTCACTGCCACATCGTTTCCGGATGAGCATTTCGATGCGGTACTGAGCCTAGAGACTATCGAACATGTGGATGCTATAGCTTGCATACGAGAACTATCCCGCATCCTGCGCCCGAATGGGATCCTCATTTTGAGCACCCCGCAAAATAGGTTGGGCAAAATACCGATCAACACCGCTCATCAACGAGAATACAGCCTGGACGAGATAAAAGAGATCTGCGAAAACTGCTTCACCGTACGGGAAATCATCGGCATCAAAGCCGGGCGTATTGTCATCGAAGACGATCCCATCGGATCGAACATTGTCCTGATTTGTGAGAAACCCACTTAAAAAACCGCCGGATATCAAACTACCCCAGAAAGAGGATCCATGGAAATTTTCATCGATACGGCCAACGTAGACGCAATACGCAAATATTCGCGCATCGGCATCATCAACGGCGTCACTACCAACCCAGCGCTTGTCGCCCGCGAGGGGCGGAATTTTCGGGAAGTAGTGGAGGAAATCTGCGGCATCGTCAACGGCCCGGTCAGTGCCGAAGTGATCAGTCTGGATGCTGAGAATATGATCCGGGAAGCCCGGATGGTCGCGCAATTACACTCCAACATAGTGGTCAAGATCCCCGCTACCCCAGCGGGATTTGAAGCGGTCAATGTCGTCAGCCAGGAAGGCATAAAAACTAACGTAACCATCATCTACACCGCCAATCAAGCCCTGCTGGCTGCCAAGGTCGGCGCTACATATGTCAGCCCGTTCATTGGCCGTCTCGATGCGACCTCCACCAACGGCATTGATTTGATTCGGGAAATAGTAACCATTTTCAAAAATTACGATTACTCCACCAAGGTGCTAGCCGCTAGCATGCGCAACGCCATTTACGTTAAACAAGCCGCCCTTTCCGGCGCGCATATCGCCACCATCCCTCCCGAGGTTTTGGAGCAGATGATGGTCAGCGAGCTTACTGACCTGGGTCTGACAGGCTTTTTGGCCGAATGGAACAAACTGCCTGCCGATAAGCGCAATTACTTCGAATAGGAGAACAGCCCACCGATGCCCCCGATCCGGAAAGTGCTCATCATTTATCCGCCGATCGTCTTGTCCGCCCCGGACAGACCCAGCTATACCTTTCCCATGGGGGCCGGTTATATTGCCGCGGTGCTAGAACAGGCCGGCTATCAGGTGCAGTGTCTGGATGCCATCGCGGAAGGGATGAAGGAGCAGCGTCCGACCCGGGACGGGCGAACGGAATTCGGCTTGTCCATTGAGGTAATCATGGCCCGGGTGCGAGAATTCAAGCCCGATGCCGTCGGGATCTCCTGTCAGTTTTCTCTACAATTTAGCGCCACCCGCAAACTCCTTGAGGCGATCCACGCCTGGAACGCCGAAACAGTCACGGTCATTGGCGGCACCCACTCTTCGGCGCAACCGGGGGCGGTGTTGAACGAGACCGGAGTCGATTACGTGATCCTCGGTGAAGGAGAGGCGACTATCGTTGAACTTTTCGCCCGACTTAATGAACAGACCGATCTGAGCACCATGGACGGCCTGGCCTGGCGCCATGGGTCAAACATCAGGGTCAACCCCCGGACGCAATTTATCCGGGATCTCGACGCGATCCCTTTTCCGGCGCGCCATCTGTTCGATATGGAAAAGTACTTTGAAACCGATCGCGGTTGGGGTGATAGGCAAAACCGTAGAAGGCTGAGTATGATCACCTCCAGGGGCTGTCCCTTCAAATGCAGTTTTTGCGGGATCCACCTGAATACCGGCAAGACATATAGGGCACGCAGTCCGGAGAATGTATTATCCGAAATATCAAAAGTCATCGCCGACTATCGGATCACGGATATCATGTTCGAGGATGACAACATTTCATTGCACAAAAACCGCTTTCTCGACATATTACATGGAATCATAGACCATCGATTCGATATCACCTGGACGGCAACAAGTGGCATGGCCCTGTGGACTTTGGACGAAGAAGTTTTGCAAACCATGCGCGAAAGCCGTTGCAGTTGCATATATCTTGGAATCGAATCCGGCAACGAGAGGGTGTTGCGGGAGGTCATCGTAAAACACTTGACTGACAAAAACGAGATTCGCAGGCGGGTTACCCAAATCAAATCATTCGGATTTGAAACCGTCGGATTTTGGGTCCTGGGCAATCCTGGCGAAACAAAAAAAGAGATGTGGGACACTCTGGAATTCGCCCGAGAATTGGAACTGGATTTCAATCAAGTGCTGATCGCCTTGCCCTACAAAGGCACGGCATTGTACGACACCTGCTTGGAAAAGGGATATTTTGCGGTTTCCCCGGAGTTGGACCCAAACCAGATGATGGAAACCAAAGGTCTGATCCGGACCCCGGAATTCGGACCCATGGATGTCTTCGCCATCCAGCAAGCAGGCAGATTTTTAGCCATCCGGCGCAAAGGAACAAGCCGCTGGCACGCTTTGCGGGAGTTATTTAGACGTCACGGTTTATCCGGGGCCCGGGTGCTGGTTGAATTGGCGAAAAAGAAACTCGGTTATTACACCTTTTGTCATTGAGGATTTTTGCCATGCGTTTACAAGGAAAAGTTGCCGTTATTACCGGATCCAGCCGCGGCATCGGTGCCGCAATCGCTCGCGGGTATGCGCGGGAAGGCTGCAAGGTCGTTGTAACCTATATCCATCAAAGGGAAAAGGGTGAAGAGGTTGCCAAGGAAATCGGCGCCGGACTGTGCCTGAAGATGGACGTACGCAACCGCGACGAAATCCGCCAGGTTTATCAACAGACGGTCGAGCACTACGGACATATCGACATACTGGTCAACAACGCCGGTATCAACCGCACCGCCGACTTCGACAGACAAACCGACGAGGAATGGCAAGAGGTCATGGATGTCAATCTCACCGGGGTGTTTCGCTGTTCCCAGGAAGTTCTTCCATTTATTCGCGATTATGGGCGCATCATCAACATCGGCTCCCTGTCGGGTGAATATGGCGGCCCCCGCACCCCCTGCTACGCCGCTGCCAAAGCCGGCGTAATGTCTCTCACGCACAACATGGCCCGGTTCCTGGGACCACGTAACATTTGCGTCAACTGTCTCTCGCCGGGAGTGATCGAAGGCGAACTGACCGCGCAAACCATGGCCCCACAGGTCCGGGAACAAGCCCTTTCTCTGATGTTGATTAAACGCTTTGCCCATTACGAAGAGATGGTCGGTGCCGCGATTTATCTTGCCAGCGATGAATCCTCGTACATGACCGGACAAACCATGAGCGTCAACGGTGGCGCCTGGGTACACTGAGAAAAGGAGCCGCCTTTGTCCTGCAAACAAAAAACCCTGCTCATCATCGGTGCCAGTATGGAAGCCGTCGCCGGCATCCAACTTGCGCGGGACATGGGACACCGGGTGGTGGTCAGCGATTGGAACCGGCATGCCCCAGGCGTGAAATATGCTGACGGCTTTATTCTGGCGAGCACTTACGATCCTGCAGGCACCGTTGAAGAAACACGCAAATGGTGTGCAGCAAACTCCCCGATTGACGGCGTCATGTGCCTTGCCACAGATGTACCCCACACCGTTGCCGCAGTCGCGGAACATTTTGGCCTACCGGGTATCCCCCGCGCCGTGGCGGAAATGGCTGTAGACAAACTGGCCATGAAACTCCGTTTTGACCGGGATGGCGTACCTATCCCCTGGTTTAGCCAGGTCACCTCTGAAAAACACCTGCGTGAAATTGTTGCCGACCACGGCATACATCTAGTACTCAAACCGGTCGACAGTCGCGGCAGTCGGGGTGTATTGCGTTTAACCGCCGAAACCGATCTCGCCTGGGCTTTTCAGGAGAGCCATAAAAACTCACCGAGTGGCAGAGTGATGGTAGAAGAATTTCTGTCCGGCCCTCAAATCAGTACAGAATCGATCGTGCTGGACGGTGTCGTCTACACACCGGGGTTTGCCGATCGCAATTACGAATACCTGGAACGTTACGCGCCTTATTTCATCGAAAACGGAGGCTCCCTGCCCAGCATGCTGGATGACGCAACCCAAAAGCAAATCCATCTTTTGTTGCAAAGAGCTATCCACAGCTTAGGCGTCACCAACGGCATTGTTAAAGGCGATATCGTTGTACCGCCCGGCGGTCCGCGCATTATTGAACTGGCAACTCGGCTATCCGGCGGCTATTTTTGTACCCACAGTATCCCGCTGAACGTCGGCGTGAACACCATTGAAGCAACCATAAGGCTGGCGCTTGGGGAATCGGTGCAGCCCGGGCAATTGCGACCCAAGTTCAACCGCGGGGTCGCCCAGCGCTATCTGTTCCCCGCTCCGGGGCGGATCAAAGCCATCAAAGGTGTGGACGCTGCCCGCCGCATGCCCGGTATCGAGGAACTGATTATCTCGGCCGCTGTTGGCGATTGCGTCGGCCCGCCTACCGATTCCAACGCCTCGGTGGGGATGGTTCTGGCCACCGGTGAAAACCGTCAACAGGCTCTAGATCGCGTATTGGCCGCCATCGCCTCCATCGAGATAGAAACGGAACCGCTATGAACATCGCTGTCATCGTCGCCCATCCCGATGACGAAGTTCTCGGCGCCGGCGGGGCCATCGTTCGCCATGTTGCGAAGGGCGACAGGGTCAGCGTGCTGATCCTCGGCAGCGGCCTGTCTTCCCGGCTGGCCAATCCGCAAGAAATGGATCAGCGTGACTTGGCCGCCCTGCGCCGGCATGCCGAACAAGCCTCGGCCATCCTCGGCGTTACCGACCTGCGTTTGCTCGATTTTCCCGATAACCGCTTTGACGGGGTGGACCTGCTCGATATCGTCAAAGCCATCGAGGCGGTTATCGGCGATGTTCAACCAGGAATCGTCTACACCCACCACCCTGGTGACCTCAACATCGATCATCAGCGCACCGCCATGGCCGTCCTGACCGCCTGCCGGCCGCTGCCGGCAAGTTCCGTGCAACGCATTCTGGCCATGGAAGTACCCTCCGCAACCGGCTGGGGCGATCCGGCGCTGCCGTTTGTACCGAATGTCTTCCTGGATATCACCCACGTGATAGCAAAAAAGCTCGAAGCCATGTCGATCTACCATGGAGAACTGCGCGACTTTCCCCACGCCCGTTCCCTGGAATCCCTGGAGGCGCGGGCCAAAGCCTGGGGCAGCCAGGTCGGCGTCAAAGCCGCCGAGCCCTTTGTTCTGCTACGCGAGATCCTTTCATGAAACCGGACTTCAGGAAGGTGCGCATCGTCTATGTAGGCGCCCGCATCGTCGGCCGTCGCTGTCTGCAAGCCCTGCTGCAGGCCGGCGCCCACATTGCCGGGCTGCTGTACCTGGATGAATCCAAAGCCGGAATCACCGTCGCCCATTGTGCCTTTGATGACCTGGTGCGGGACTACCGACTCAATGCGCGCCCTTTTACCACACTGCACGATCCTGAGATTCTGACCTGGACACAGAAGTGCCGTCCCGATGTCGGCATGGTGATCGGCGTTTCTCAGTTAATCGGAAAAGAGTTGCTGGCCGCACCACGCCAGGGTTTCATCGGCATGCATCCGACCCTGCTCCCCGAAGGCCGTGGCCGCGCTCCCATCCCCTGGACGCTGATCAAGGGCCTGGAGCGTACCGGCGTCAGCCTGTTCTGGTGCAGCCCCGAAGCCGATACGGGCGATATGCTGTTGCAGGAGGCCGTGCCCGTCCATTACGAGGATACCGCCGGGGTCCTCGGGGCGCGCACCGACGACGTGGCCGCCCGGTTGCTGGTGCAGAGCCTGCCGCTTCTGGCTTCGGGGCATCCGCCACGGATACCTCAGGATAATGACAGAGCAACGGTCTGGCCCCGGCGACAACCTGAGGACGGCCTGCTCGACTGGTCCTGGTCCCCACGCCGGATCTATGACTGGGTGCGGGCCTTGTCCCATCCTTATCCCGGGGCTTTTACCCTGGTCGACAACCGCAAACTCTTTATCTGGGCCTGCCGCGAATCCCAGGATCGCCGCCGGGCCACCCCGGGCACCGTCATCGACGTTTTGCCCCATGGGGTTCTGGTGGCTTGCAGCGAGGGCACCGTGCTGCTGACCAGCCTGCAGTGGGAACAGGACCAGGCAGTCCCGGCCGCCATGGCAAGCCTTCCCGTCGGAAGCCGTCTAGGCAGGCCGACATGAAGCCTCTTGGGCTGTACTCCATCTTCCACCTCAACCTGATGTTCTCGTCCATCGAGGCCGAGCAGCGAGCGGAAGTGATTGCGCGCTGCTACTGGCCCCTACTTAAGCTGATCCGGCAGCGGCAACTGCCTATCGGCATTGAAGCGACCGGATATACGCTGGAAACCATCGCCGCCATCGATCCGGCCTGGCTCGTCGAACTACGCTCCCTGTGCCACTCTGGCCCGGCCGAGTTTATCGGCAGCGGCTACGCCCAGATCATTGGCCCCCTGGTGCCGGCCAGAGTCAACCAGGCCAACCAGCGCCTCGGCCTGCGGACCTACGAAAAACTGCTTGGTTTGCAGCCGCAATTGGTGTTTGTCAACGAACAGGCATTTTCAGGCGGACTGGTTCCCATCTATCTCGAAGCGGGCTACCAGGCCCTCATCATGGAGTGGGACAATCCCGCCAGCAATCATCCCGAATGGCCGGCGAACTGGAGATACCTGCCTCAATACGTCGAAGGGCCGGATAGTTCGGTCATGCCCGTGATCTGGAACAAATCCATCCCCTTCCAGAAATTTCAGCGATATGTGCATGGCGAAGTTGAACTGGAAGAGTACCTGGAGTTTCTGGCCGGCCACCATAGCGCCGAAGCACGCACCTTCGCCCTCTACGGCAATGATGCCGAAATCTTTGACTTCCGCCCCGGCCGGTTTCACACTGAAGCGGCTCTGGCGGAGCAGTGCGAGTGGCAGCGCATCGACGGACTCTATGCCGCCCTTCTTGCCGACCAGCGCTATTTCCTGCTCAAGCCAAAGGCCATCCTTGACTATCTACGGCTTCCTGGGGCAGGCAACCGACTGCGCCTGGAATCGGCGGCCCAACCGATTCCGGTAAAGAAGCAGGCCAAATACAACGTGTTGCGATGGAGCGTCAGCGGCCGTGATGACCTGGCGATCAACAGCGCCTGTTGGCGGATCTTCGAGGCCATGGATGCAACCGGGAATGCCCGTGACGAAGACTGGAAAGAGCTCTGCTACCTGTGGAGCAGCGATTTCCGTACTCACATCACCTCCCGGCGTTGGCAGGCCATGCGCGTCCAACTGGATGCGATGCAACGCCGTATAGCACCCTTGCCGTTACCGGATGATTTGCCCACACCGACACCCCAGCCCGCGGATATTCGATTCTGGCATGAGGGCCATTTGCTGGTGGTTGAGACTCCGGCGCAAAAACTTCGTCTGAACCTGCGGCGAGGTTTGGCCATCCACGACTGGTGGGACAAAAAATTGGGCTCCATCTCCTTGTTTGGCACTTTGCCGCACGGCTATTTCGACGATATCCGCTTCGGCATGGACTACTACACCGGACACTTCGTCCTGGAAGTGGCCGGGCAGCACAAAACCACCGATCTGGTCCCCGTAAGCCCGGAGATAACCTTTGGCCGGGATGAAATCTGCATCAGGGCCGAAATCCAAACCCACCTGGGAGTCGTGAGAAAAACCATCCGAGCCAATCGAGCCATGGCCTTGCTTTCCATCAAATACACCTTTAATTGGCCCTCCTGCCCCCTTGGCACCCTGCGTTTGGGGCACGTCACCCTCAACCCCGAAGCCTTTTGCAAAAAATCGCTGTTCTTTCGCACCCATAACGGCGGACCGACACCTGAGACTTTCCATGTCAACGGCCAGGACATCAACCACCTGGCTCCGGTATCCACCCTGGTCTCCGCAACCGGTGCTCTTGGCATGACCTCGGGAATGGTGGAAGTCGGTGACCGCGAGCACTGGATCAGAATCGAAACGGACCAGGCTTCAGCGACTCTCTCTGGGCATATCCTGCATGCCCAGGTCAATGAAGGTTATCTGTACCGGGTGGTACTATCCGCCATGGAAATGGACGACACGGCCTGCAAGGTGAAAGAAAGGAACTGTTTCAACAATAGTTCCGTACGACTCACCCTGTCCTCTCATACGCCTTCGACAAGGGACTAAAGCTCCTTTCCCGCCCAAGAGAGAAATATCCTTCCTGGATTTGCAGTCTCAGGGACAACCGATCCCCTTCTTAAAAACCTTCCTCAAAAAAAATCTTCTAAAGTTTCCTCTGATGCAGTCGATATGAATACTGAACCCGGGGAACATCGTTCAGATCACCATATCGCAGCACCAATTTTTTCGGCAGGGCAAGGATGCCCGCGCCCCAACTTTCACGGAGGAAAACCATGGCTATCACCATTAACACCAACGTCCAGTCCCTCAACACCCAGCGTCACCTTGGTAAAGCTCAGGCCAACCTGGCCAATTCCATGCAGCGCCTGTCTTCAGGCCTGCGCATCAACAGTGCCAAGGACGATGCCGCCGGCCTGGCCATTTCCGACCGCATGACCTCTCAGATTCGCGGCATGAACCAGGCGGTACGGAATGCCAACGACGGCATTTCGTTTGCCCAGACCGCCGAAGGCGCCCTCGGCGAAATGGGTAACATCCTGCAGCGCATGCGCGAACTGGCCGTGCAGTCCGCCAACGGCAGCAATGCCACCGCCGACCGCACCGCCATTGATGCCGAATTCGGCCAACTCCGGGAAGAAATCGACCGCATCGCCAGCACGACCGAATTCAACGGCATGAAACTTCTGACCGGCGGATTTGAGACGACCGGCGCCAAGTTCCAGGTTGGAGCGAATGCCGGGACGGACGCACAGATTGAAGTCAAAATCGCCAAGGCCACGACCTCGACCCTGGGCGCCGCCGGCAATAAGCTGAGCTCCCTTTCCGTGGCCACGGATACCGGCGCTTCCACCGCCATTTCCAGCCTGGACGATGCTCTCAAAACCATCAATGACACCCGCGGCGAACTGGGTGCCAAGCAAAACCGCCTGGAATCCACCATCGCCAACCTGAACAACGTCTCGGAAAACCTCTCCGCCGCCCGCTCCCGAATCCGCGATGCGGACATCGCCACGGAAACCTCGGAGATGACCAAGATGAACATCCTGCAACAGGCCGGTGTGTCCATCCTGGCCCAGGCCAATCAGAGTTCCAGTCTGGCCCTGTCCCTGCTGCAGGGATAATCGGGCACCGTTCTGGCGGTTTCGGGGGCGGGCTCGTTGTACCACACTAGAATGACACTTGGTTCTTTGAAAGTTGTATTGCGAGCCACATCCGGGCTGTCCGCTGCTTTACCGCAGCGGCAACCCGGGGTTCGATAACCTTTATCGAAGCCCCCTTGCTCGCCATGGAAAGGGGGTGAAACCGGCAACGATATCTTAATCGCTTAACGGTTCTTCGCAGCAAAACCTTCGGGCACGGAAGCCCGGAAACACCTTTCATGGAGGATTACCATGGCATTAACCATCAATACCAACGTTCAGTCTCTGAACGCCCAGCGCAACCTGGCCAAATCCCAGTCCTCGCTGGCAAACAGCATGCAGCGTCTGTCTTCGGGTCTGCGCATCAACAGTGCCAAGGACGATGCCGCCGGTCTGGCCATTTCCGACCGTATGAGTTCCCAAATTCGCGGCATGAACCAGGCGGTGCGTAATGCCAACGACGGCATTTCGTTTGCGCAAACCGCCGAAGGCGCACTCGGCGAAATGGGCAACATCCTGCAGCGCATGCGCGAATTGGCCGTGCAGTCCGCCAACGGCAGCAATGCCACCGCTGACCGCACCGCCATCGATTCTGAATTCGGCCAGCTTCGTGACGAGCTCGATCGTATCGGGCAAACCACCGAATTCAACGGCATGAAACTGCTCACCGGTGATTTTGCAACCACTGGCGCCAAATTCCAGGTTGGGGCCAATGCCGGCACGGATTCGCAGATCGAAGTCAAAATCTCCAAGGTTACGACCTCGACTCTGGGCGCCACCGGCAACAAACTGAGCTCCCTTTCCGTGACCACGGCCACCGGTGCTTCTACGGCCATTTCAAGCCTGGACGATGCTCTCAAAACCATCAACGATACGCGCGGTGAACTGGGCGCCAAGCAAAACCGTCTGGAATCCACCATCGCCAACCTGAACAACGTTTCGGAAAACCTCTCCGCCGCCCGTTCCCGGATTCGCGATGCGGACATCGCCACGGAAACCTCGGAGATGACCAAGATGAATATCCTGCAACAGGCCGGTGTGTCCATCCTGGCGCAGGCCAACCAGACCCCGCAGCTGGCTTTGTCACTGCTCGGCTAAATCCATAACTTAACCAGGCGGGGGTGAGTTTCTCACCCCCGCCGCCATGCTGCCTGCGGGCAGGCCTTGAGGAGGACGACATGAGTGTGGAAATGACCGCCATCGGCAGCGCCAGTCCCAATCCGGCTCCGTCTCCGGCGGAAAATGTCGAGCGCAACCGGCATAAAATGGCCAGCGAGCCGGAACCGGCGGATCTGGAAAAGAAAATCAACCCCGAAGAGGTACTGGATAAAATCAAGGCTTTGACGGAAAACGGGGTTTATAGCGTCCGTTTTGAAAATGATGAGCGGAATGAAAAACTGGTGATAAGCCTGGTGGATGCGGATTCCGGCGAAGTGATCCGGCAGATTCCGCCCGAGGAAATCATGAGTGCCGGCGAGCAGTTGCAGAGCCTGCGCGGCAGCCTCATCGACGCGCGCACCTGAGGGTTGGGGAGGACAGCATGTCTTCAGTTAATTTCGGCGGGCTGGCCACGGGCATGGATACGGAAAGCATCATCACCCAGTTGATGAAGCTGGAACGCAAGCCCCTGGAGCGTCTGGAAAGCGACCAGACCTTCTGGAAAAGTCGTCAATCCGCCTTCAACACCCTGGACACACGACTCAAGACCCTCCTCGAGAAGTTCCAGGCGGTCGACACCAAGGGCGAGGTGAATGCCTATAAAGCCACCGCCGCTTCCAGCGACTACTACACCGCCACCGCCAAAGGCACGGCCGGTGCGGGCAGCTACAACATCGAGGTGCAGAGTCTGGCCCGGCAGCAGAAGGATGTCAGCGACGCGTCCTATGCCAGCAGTAGTGAAAAAAACTTTGTCAGCGGAACGCTGATGATCGGCGACACCGAGATCGCTATCGACAACGATTCCCTGAGCAGTCTGCGGGACAAGATCAATGCCGCCAACACCGGCGACAATCCGTCCGGGGTGGCGGCCAGCATCATCAACGACGGCAACGGCTTTCGCCTGGTGTTGACCGGGACGGATGCGAGCAAGCCCTTTAACGTCAGCATGACTGACGGGGTCACCGCCGAAGGATACGAACCGTTGGCTTTCAGTACCACCCAGACCCAGTCCCTGGCCACCATCGTCGTGGATGGAATCACCATCACCAGCGGCAGCAATACTTTTGAGAACGCCATCCCCGGCGTGACCCTGACCGTCACCAAGCCCCATGCCACGGCTGGAGACAGTACCTCCCTGACGGTGGAAGCGGACCGCGATGCCGTTAAGACCAAGATCAAAGATTTGGTGACGGCCTACAACAGCATCATGTCCTTCATTTCGGAGCAGAAGACCAGCGATTGGGGCCGGGATTCGAGCCTGACGGGTGTCCGGCGCAATCTCCAGAGCTTGCTGACCACCCCCGTCGCCGGCAGCGACAACTTCGCCACCTTGTCCCAATTGGGTCTGAAGACCCAGCGCGACGGCACTCTGGTGATCGATGATGCAGTGCTGAACAAGGCCATCGACCAAGACTTGGCTGGTATCGACCGTCTGTTGGCCGGCAGCGATGGAACCGATGGCGCAGCAGCAAATTTTATCAACTACCTGAAGCAGGCCACCGACCGGGGCACCGGGTTGGCCGCAACCCGCCAAGCCGGCACGGACCGTACCCTAAAAAGCATTGGCGACAATATTTTGCAACAGGAAGCTCGCCTGGAAAAACGGGAGACCATGCTGCGGGCCCAATTTACCGCCATGGAAAAGATGGTCAGCAGTCTTAACAGTCAGGGAAATTATCTGTTGCAACAATTAAGCTTATTTTCCTTAAAGTAAACAAGTCGATTTGCCTGTCATGGCAAACAACTTGATACGCAATTGAAAAATCGGGAACCTCAACCAGGGAAGGATTGAGCCCATATGAACGCCTATTACAACCAATACCAAAGCAACCAGGTCACCACCGCATCGCGGGAGCAGATCCTGCTCATGCTCTACGATGGTGCCATCCGCTTCACGCGCCAGGCCCTGGAGGGCATCAGCAGCGGCGATCGCGGCGCCAAGGCGGAAGGCATCCGGAAGGCCATGGCCATCGTCATGGAGTTCCGCAACACTCTCGATCACAAGGTCGGCGGAGAGATCGCGGCCAACCTGGATGCCCTGTATGACTACATGATCCGGGAAATGATCCAGACCAACACCAGCAACGACCCCCAACCCCTGAGCCGGGTTGAGGGCATGCTGTGCGATCTGCGCAATACCTGGAAACAGGCCATCGACATCGCCCGCAACGAAACCCAGCCGGTGCCGGCGGCGGTGCCCGGGGCCGCCTACCAGCCCATGAAGGCCTGTCTGTGACGGCGCCGGGGCCGGACAGCGTTGCCCTGATGGCGGCTTCGGTGGCTGCCTACGCGGAACTGGAGGAGAGTCTGCAAGAGGTCGCCAGAGCCATGGAGACGGATCGACCGGAGGACTTGATCCAGGCTCAGGAACGCTGGCTGGCCCTGCAGGATCGCACCCGGGACCTGGATGCCCGGTTGGCCGGGTGCTGGCAGCAGGACCAGGAACTGCTGCGCCGTCGGCCCGAATTCAGCCGCCGGCTGGAGCTGATGGCGGCCATCGTCCGCCAATGCCGCGAACTGGAGGAACAGGCCCGCACCCGCAAGGCGCTCATCGGTGAGGAACTGCAGCGCCTGCAACAGGGACTGACGGCCCTGGGAGGATATAAGACCAGCCAGGAAGAAAAGGTTTCCAGAATTGTTGGCAGCTGGTAATATCGGCGCAGTATTCACCCGGATGACCGGTACTCCGTGCATCGGGTCCCATGAACCCCTGAACTGTGCCTTGCTCATGGAAAGTATATCGGAGACCATGGAACACTTTCGCGACGGCCGCACCGTGCGCATCATGCTGCCTGCCACGGAGAACGGCTCAGCCACCATCGATGTCATGGTCCGCTATCGCAGCGGCAACCTGTTGGAAGTAGCCTTGCCGACCAGCCGTTCCTGGCATCACCAGTTTCACCGCCATGCCGAATGCCTGCTGCTGTACGGGGTGCAGGGCCGCCCCTTCAAGCTGCAGACCCGCATCGAAAAGATTTTGGGGCCCTGCGACCTGCTGGTCAAGGCCCTGGCCCCGCCCAAACCCTTGCGGGAACGGGAGTTCTTCCGGGTCGACATGGAAATGGAGGTCGGCTACCGCCCGGTGGCGCCGGATCAAGAGGAACCGCCGCCGTTCCAGATCCTCAGGACCATGGTCAACCTCAGCGGTTGCGGCATCCGCTTGCCCCTGCCCGAGGAATGGAGCCGCTTCGACCAGCTCGAGCTGCAGCTGCAGTTGCCGGCCTCCGGGGAGGTGCTGACCTGCCGGGCCGAGGTGGTGCGCACCTGTTACGGCGAGGACGGGGTGCTGCAGGTAGCCCTGCAGTTTTACGAACTGGCCTCCGCCGACCGGGACAAAATCGTTGCCGGTTGCCTGGCCCGTCAGCGGGAAATACTGCGCAACAAGGTCCGGACCCGTGAGTGGCATTGAATCGGGTCCATCCGCCGCTTCCATGAGATGATAAAGCGCATCCCTGGCAGGCACCGGCGGTTTTCACCAGCCGTAAAAGGGGGCATCTGTCAAATCCATGACTTGGCCTGAAACCCTGCGCCCCATCTTCGATGACTGGCATCTGGTGGAAATCAGAGTGCCGACGGACGAGAAATCACCCATGGTGGTGGATGGCCTGGCCCGCAAACTGGGTGATGGCCAGATGGACGTCCAGATCTTCCCTCTCATGTGGCCGATTCCCGGCCTGGACCCCAACGGCGAGTGGCAGTTGCACTGCGAGCAGGGCATGCAGTATCTGTCCCTGAAGGGTCGGGCCCTGTCCCTCTCCCATCCCCGTCAGATTCGCCTGCAAATCCTCTCCAGCCAGTCCGGCACTCATACCCGTAACAACCTGCGGGTCGACACGGAAATCTATCTGAGCTGTCGGCCGAACGCTGACCGGCCTGCCGCAGCCCGGGTCCGGCCACCGGTGCGGCGACGGGTGAGTCTGAGCAGCAACGGCCTGGGTTTTTTCAGCGAGGAGTGTTTCAAGCTGGAAGAGCAGGTGCGGCTGAGCATGATTCTGCCTGCCGCCACCCTGGAACATATCGACTGCCTGGGGACGGTGCTGCGGATGGGGGCCAAAACAGAAAAGGGCCATAAAACGGCCCTGGCGTTTGCGGATATTCTGCCCCTGGATACGGAGCGCATCGAGTTGTTCTGCCTGACGGAGCAGTTCAAGAACATGCAAAGCCGGGCCCGCTTTCTGGGCATGTTGCTGGCTTCGTCCTGAAAATCCCGTTAGAGTCAGGCCGAAGCCGCCGCCGGGTTGAACCTGCGGAAAAAGCTCAGATCCGGCATCAGTCCCTGACTGAACAGAGAGGCTTCGCTGCGGTTGCGGCCGCGGCGCTTGGCCTCGTAGAGGGCGGCATCGGCTTCGGCAATGAGGTGTTCCGGCAGCAGGGATTTGTAGCCCTTGGCCGAACCGACACCGATGCTGACCGTCACCGGAAAGCCGATATGCATTTCGTTGATCGCCTCACGGATGCGCTCGGCCACCACGCAGGCGCTTTTCAGGGGCGTTTCCGGCAAAATCAGGGCAAACTCTTCCCCCCCGAACCGGCACACGGTGTCGGAAGTCCGGCTGCAGGCGGTCAGGACCTCGGCGACCTTTTCGAGCACCTTGTCGCCGGCCAGATGACCATGGGTATCGTTGATGCGCTTGAAATGGTCCAGATCGACCATCAGCAGCGACAGGGGCTTGCCGGTGCGTACGCACCGGGCCACTTCCTGCTGCATGGTGGCATCGAAATAGGCGCGGTTGAACAGTCCGGTCAGGCCGTCGGACAGGGCCATGCGCGCCAGCTTGGACTGGGACTGGTGCAGGGATTGGATGCGTTCGCGGTTTTTCAGATGCCAGCGCAGCTTGACCTGCAGTTCTTCTTCCGGCGCCGTCCGGCTCAGGCAGTCACAGACCCCCAGTTCCATGCCCTCGAGCCACAACTGGCGATCATCGCCGGCGGTAAACAGGACCACCGGCAGGTCCATCCACTCGGTGCGCCGCCGCAGAACGGCCAGCAACTGCACCACCTCGGTGCGGTTTTCCGGACGCCAGTCACAGCAAATCATATCGATGGTGTGACCCTGCAGCCAGCGGATGGCCCGCCGGGCATCCACGCAATAAAGCTTGCGCCGGAACAGGGCGGTGTCCTTGAGACAGGCGGCCACCCCTTCCCGAGTGGGGGCCGACTCGCCGATAATCAAAGCGGTATAAAGCATGGGGACCTCGTTTCCTCTTCGAGCAGGTTTAGCATTCATATCGACCTGAAATCACAAATGCTTTAGAGTTTTCAGGTCGGTTTTTCCGGTTTCAAAAAGATTTAAGCAATCAGCCCTGACCGCCGAAAAGAAACCATATGAAAATTCCTGCCTCTTCCCTGACCATCCAACCAACCAGTCCGACACCGGCCTTGCCCGGCTCGGACCGGAAACCGCCCCTCGATCTACGCCCCGGCCAGGTTGTGCAGGCGACGGTTCTGCACAGTGACGGGGATTCGGCCTTGCTGGAACTGGGACGGCATCAGGTTCGAGCTGAAAGCCGGTTACCCCTGCACGCCGGGGAACAACTCTCCCTGCGTGTTACCAGCACCGCGCCCCACATCGAACTGCAGCGCCTGGTCACACCCCAGGACGCCGGTATGACCACCCTGTTGCAGCTGCTGGTCGGCCAGTGGCGGCAATTTCCTAATATGCATAAACTGTTCCAACTATTAAAAAATGGCGCAACAGGCTGGAATGAAACAACAAAAAGCCTTTTGGCGGAGACGGCAAGGCAACTGGATACCATCCCTTTGGAGGCTGACGGGCAGAGCCTGGCTGTGCTGCTGGAAAATTTAGGGGTGGTTTTGCAGCCGGACCAGCAGGACAGCCGCGCCACCCTGCAGTGGGCCTTGCAGCAGGCCGCGGCTTCCCTGGCGGGGGAGGAATCGGGCGGTGGTCCGGAGGGACGGGAACTGCAGCAACTCCTGGATCACGCCCGCAGCCTTAACTTGCAGTTGCTGCCGGAGGGTGCCTTGCTGCTGCCGTTGCCCCTGCCCTTTCTCAAGCGCGGACTTTTGCTGGTCGAACAATCGCCTTCGGGACGCCGCCAAGACGGGGAAAAGCCGTGCCGCCTGAGCCTGTTTCTGGATCTGACGGAACTGGGTGAAATGCGCGTCGATGTGCTCTGGGCGGAGGGAGATATCCTGGTGAAATTCACCTGCGCCAGGGATGAGACGGCCGCCCTGCTGGAAGCCTGGTCCGGCGACCTGCGGCAAAGGTTGGAAGCCGAGGCCTCCGCGTCCTTGCTGTTCGCCGTCGGGGACGTTGCGCCCGGGGAGGAACTGTTGCGAAAATTGCGCCCCGAGGGGCAGGGTCTGCTTGACACCCGGATCTGAGGCCATGGACAAAAACACCAAAAAAAGGGCCGTCGCCCTCAAATACGATCAAAATCGCGCCGGCGCGCCGGTGGTGGTGGCCAGCGGCCATGGCGCCGTCGCGGAAAACATTCTCGCCAAGGCCCGGGAAGCCGGCGTGGAAATCGTTGCCGACCCGGATCTGTCGGAGCTGCTGGCCCGCATCCCCCTCGGGCGGGAAATCCCTCCAGAACTCTACCAGGCCGTCGCCGAAATCCTCGCCTTTGTGTATCGGGTGAATAAAAGCAGGCTGAAGGCTGGAAAGACAGACTGAAGACTGAAGACTGAAGGCTGAAGTCTGAAGGGAAAGCGAAAACCTTTAATCACAGCCTTCAGCCTGCCTTTGAACCTCCTTCAGCCTTCAGCCTTCAGCCTGCTTCTGATCTTCCTTCAGTCTTCGGACTTCAGCCTTCAGCCTGCCTTTCTCAGCTTCCCGTCAGCATTTCGGAAATATCCGTGCGCACCAGAGGATTGGCGCGCACCACCATGATCTGGCTGTTGCGCAGCAGTTCCGGATGATAGTACTCCAGGCGGTTGCGGCCGCCCTGTTTGGCGGCGTACATGGCCATGTCGGCGCGTTGCAGCAGGGTATCCACATCCTGACCGTCGCGCGGGAACAGCACGATGCCGATGCTGGGGGTGACGGACAGCTGCTGCCCCTGCAGATGGAAGGGCGCCGACATCACCTTGAGAATCTTTTCGCCGACGGGCCGCACCTGGGCCGCATCATCGATGCCCGGCAACAGCACAATCATTTCGTCACCGCCCAGGCGCGCCACCGTATCGCTGCGACGGATGCAGGCGCTCAGGCGGCGGCCACAGGCCTGCAGCACAAGATCGCCGACCGCATGACCAAAGGTATCGTTGATGTCCTTGAAATGATCGAGGTCGATGAACATCAGGGCCAGCTGGCGCTCATCACGTTGCGCCTGGGCCAGGGCCTGCTCCAGCCGGTTGAGGAACAGGGCCCGATTGGGTAATCCGGTCAGCACATCGAAAAAGGCCAATTGCTGGACCCGCTCCTCCGCCTGTTTGCGATCGCTGATGTCCAGCAACACGCCCTGCAAATGGGTCACGGCGCCGGCATTGTCCCGCCGCAGCCAGATGCGGCCCTCCACCCAGCTGACATTCGCCGAGCGCTGCACCAGACGAAACTCCAGGGACAGATGATCCCCGGAATTCTGGTCGACATGTTCCTGCAGCTGACTTTGGACGCGGGACTGATCGGCGGGATGGATCAGATTGAGCAGGGCCAGGCGGCCGCTGGTAAACTCGTTGGGCGAATAGCCGAATTGGCGGATATTTTCCGAAACGTATTCCAGGGGCCATTCCTCCACCACCCGCCCCAGAAAGGCCACTGCCGGACTGCTGTTGACAATGGTCTCCAGATCCTGACGACGATCGGAAATGGCCCGCAGTTCCGCCTCGATGCGCGTCCGTTCGATAATCTCGCGATTCAGTTCATTGCGCGAAGCGGTTACGCTTTTCAGATTGCCGACCATACGGTTGAAGGACCGCGCCAGTTGGCCGATTTCATCCCGCGCCTCCAGGTCGAGATGCTGGTCCAGCCGCCCCTGGCCGATACGCTCGAACATGCGGATGGTCTGCTCCAGGGGCCGCACGATGCCGCCCGCCACGAACCGGCCCGCCAGCAGGGAAACCAGGGTGATGGCCAGAGCGGCCAGGCCGACGCGGAAAATCATCGAATCCAGGGAATCGGCCAGCCTCTGCCAGGTCCCGGCAAAGTCATCCTCATAGGCGGTGGCGGCAATCACCCAGTCCCAGGGTTCGAAATAACTGAGGGCGGCCACTTTCCTGCGCGCCTCCTCTTCGCCCTGGTTGCGCCAGCGATAACGCTCGAAATGCACCGGGATCCCGTCGCCGGCCGCGGACGACTCCAGTTGCGCCCCCTTGTGCAGCAGGCGTTCCGCTACTTGACGGGTTTCCCAGTGATGGGATTGCAGCAGGGAGTCGCCCACCTGCCGTCCCGGTTGCGGCACGATGAGCCGGCCGCGGCCTTCGCCATGCCCGCCCATGACGAACACATAGCCGGTCTTGCCGACCACGGTGTCGGTGATGCCCTGGCGCAGGGCGGCGATGCTGTCCTGCTTCTGGCCGACATACAGGGCGCCGACCACCCGGGTGCCGGTACGGTCCCACAGGGGACGATAGCGGGCCATGTACCAATCGTTGGCCACGAACAGCCGACCGCTGTGTTCACGCCCGGCCAACAAACTCTGAATGAGGGGATTGGCGCTGCCGTCGCGCTGGCGGGCCGGGATGAAACTGCCCAAGGCCCGCCGGCCATGGGCATCGGGCACGTTGGTCGCCACCCGCAGCATGTCCCCGGCTTCGTTGATGCGCTGAAATACGGTACAGGTGACGCCCTGAAGTTCCCGGACCCGGTCGACCAGAGGCATGGGGCGGGCCATGCTGACATCCTGACCGGGCCAGGTGTTGCCGATGAGCAACTCCGGCAAGACCACCGGACGCCCTTCTCCGGTCAATTGATTGACTGCCTGCCAGCTCACCTGACGCGGGCCGAAGCGAATGCCGCCGGCCGCATCCAGAGCCGTGACGGCCACTCGCATGCTCTTGGTCAGCATTAAGTCCAGGGACTCCTGCATCATCCGGCACATCAGGTAGACGTTTTGGGCCGCCTTTTGGGTCTCCATGCGCATCTGCTGATCGACTTCAGCAACCAGGGCATTCGACAGGCGGCTTTTTTGTACGCCGACAATGCCGACCATGGTTGCGGCCGTCATGAGTACCAGCAATACGCCCATGCCGTTGATTTTGGTGCGGATCTTCATAATACAAAAACTCTCGACCGGGCCCCTGTTTCCTGGCCGGCAGCGGTGACAGGAAGCACGCAGGAAATGTCTTGAAAGCGCGCAGCCCTGACAAGGGTTGCGCTTCATTCTCATTAAGCAAGAACGGGGCCAGAACCACCTGTTTTTTCGGCCACAGATTGCCCTTGCCTGCAACGAATTTTTTGACTATATTGAGGTCAGGTAAAAAGCTCTCTACCCTGCATGTGAGGTTGGTAAGCCCTAGCGGAATAATTTTGATCCGGGAGGGGTTCAGAGGCGCGGTGAGCCAGCCCAACTTTGATTGGGACGCCTGATGTGCCAACAATCCTTCCCCCCTTTTAGGACTCGCTTTGAGGCCTAAAAACCCACGGCAGGTGTGGAGAGTCAGTAAAGAAAAAAGCGCAGGCACAATGCCGGCGCTTTTTTCGTTGGCACGCCTTTCATCCTCAAATCTCAAGGATGCGATTCCATACGATGAGTACCAATGACGCCCTGCAGACCACCGACTGCCGCCGCCTCAATCTCGACGGTCGGGAGATCATTCTGATCGGCACCGCCCATATATCCCAACAATCCGTTGACACCGTCCGTCAGGCCATCGAACTGGAGCAGCCCGATGCGGTCTGCGTCGAACTGGACCAACAGCGCTTCCAGGCTCTGCAGGACCGGCAGCGCTGGCGGAATCTGAATCTGGTCCAGGCCCTGCGCCGCGGCCAGGGTCCCTATCTATTGGCCAACCTGGCCCTGGCTTCCTTCCAGCGCCGCATGGGAAGGGGCACCGGGGTGCAACCGGGCGCGGAACTGGCCGCCGCCGCCGCCGAAGCCGAACAGCGCGATTTGCCCCTGCATCTGGTCGATCGGGAGATTCGCACCACTCTGCTGCGAGTCTGGCGCAAAACCGGCTGGTGGAAAAAAATGCACCTGCTTACCGCCCTGTTGGCCGGGCTGTTCGACGGCAGCGAAATCGACGAAGAGCAACTGGCCCGGCTGCGCGACAGCGACACCCTGACGGCGCTCCTCGACGAAATGGGGGATGCTCTGCCCATTGCCAAGCAGACCCTGGTCGACGAGCGGGATCAATACATGGCGGCCCGGATTGCCGAAGTTCCCGGCCGGAAAATTCTGGCCGTGGTCGGTGCCGCCCATCTGGACGGCATCTGCCGTTACCTGCAGGACCCCCTGCCGGCGGCGGAACTGGCGGAGTTGGACAGCATCCCGCCGCGCCACGGTTTTTCCCGGCTGCTGCCCTGGATCATACCAGGCCTGGTCATGGCCCTGTTTGTCTTCAGCTTTTTCTACGGGGACCGCAGTCGCTTGACGGAAACCGCCCTGGCCTGGGTGCTGGCCCACGGGCTGCTGTCCGCCCTCGGCGCGGCCGGCGCTCTCGGCCATCCCCTGGCCGTAGCCGCGGCCTTTGTCGCGGCCCCCTTCACGTCCCTCAATCCCGCCATTGGCGCCGGCTTTGTCAGCGGCACGGTCCAGGCCATGCTGGCCGGTCCGACAGTCCAGGATCTGGAATCCATCAACGATTCCCTGGCCACCCTGGGCGGCTGGTGGCACAACCGCCTGACCCGGGTCCTGCTGGTGTTTTTTCTTTCCAACCTCGGCTCGGCCCTCGGCACTCTGGTGGCCTTCGGCTGGCTGAAAAATCTTATTTAAAACTGCACAGTCTGAAGGCTGAAGGCTGAAGGCTGAAGACTGAAGCACAAAGCCGATTTGGGGTTAGGCATCCTAACCGCCGCATCGGCTTTGTTTTATGATCTGAAGTTCCTAAAAATTCAACCCGAAACCGGCTTACGGTTGCCCGCCGGCCCGGTTCTGCCGCTGAAAAATCTTCTGCAGCACCGCATCCCGCTGATAGATATCCCGCCGGAATTGCACTCTTCCCGCATCATCCACCCAGGCGGTGCGATAAAGAATGTGCACCGGAATGGGGCGGCGCAGCCATACCGTGCGCGGCGCCTGGCCGCCCATGGCTTCCACGATCTTCTCCCGACTCCAGTCGGCCTGGCCGGTGAGCAGGTATGCGGCCAGGTCCTCGGCCCGCTCCAGGCGGATACAGCCGGAACTGAAGGAACGCTGATCCTGCAGAAAAAGCTCCTTGGACGGGGTGTCGTGGAGGTAGACCGCGTAGGAATTCTCGAACAAAAATTTGACCCGGCCCAGAGGATTCCAGGGCCCCGGCTTTTGCCGCAACAGTCCCGGAAAGTTGTTGACCGTAACTTTGCTCCAGTCGATGGTGGCCGGATCGATGACACGACGTCCCTTGGCACTGCGGGTCACGATTTCATAGTTGTGCCTTGCCAAGAAATTGACATCCGCCTGGATCAACGGCCACTTGTCTTCCTTGAAGATGGTCGGGGGTACGGTCCAATAGGGCGCGAACTCGATATGAGTCAGCATGGAGGAAAATACCGGCGTCCGGCGAAAGGCCGTGCCGACCACCACGGCCATGCGCATGGCCTCCTGTCCGCCATCCTTGACCACCAGGCTGTAATCCGTGACATCCACCAGGATATGGCGACTGCCGGGCTCCCGCGGGGTCCAGCGGCGACGTTCGAGATTGAGTTCGATCTGGTCGGCCCGCTGGCGCGCCGGAACATTGATCTCCTGCACCGTTTCCTGGTTCAGCACACCCGTCGCCGGCAAGCCATGACGTTGCTGGAAACGCCGCAGGGCGACCGCCGTTCCCTCATCCAAAAACACCTCGCGGCTGACCTGATTGACATCGAGATCGCCCAGGGTCACCAGGATGCGACGCAGCAGGGGCAGACGTGGATCCTCCTGGCCCGGCGCGACATCCGCCCCGTCCGGCAGACGCGGCCAGCCCCCGCCCGCCGCCAATTGCCGATAGCGGGCCATGGCATGGGCCAGTTTGTCATAGCCCTGGTCGGCGGGACGCAACGGATGCAAAGCCTGGCGGACTTCCCCGGCCGCCAGGGCATCGTTGAGGACGACCACCGGATCGGGTGCGTGCTTGGGAGCCTGCCATTCGGACGCGTAAACCTTCATGGGATTGAACCGGCCCACGGACAGATGGGTGGCCAACCGCAGAAAGGAGTTGGTCAGCAGCACGTCCAGGCGGGCCAGGCCGCCGGCATCGCTGCCGGCCTCATAGGCCTGGAACACGCGGGCCAGTTCGAGTCCGGTCAGAATGCATTCCAAATGGTATTCCGCCGGCTCCAACCCTTCGCGGGAGATTTCTCCCAAAAAGGCCACCAAATCCTGGGCCACCGGCGCAACGCCCCCTTCATCGATCCAGGCCGGCCGGAATTCACGCTCACGATAAAAACGAATCGTGTCTGCTTCCAGCCCCAACCGCCAGGTCCCCACCACCAATTCCGCCTGGCCCTCGGCGGATGACAGCATTTCCTCGATATAGTCATCGATGATGGCCGTGTCATCCTCCGTGCCGATGGCCTGCCGGATGGGCAACAGCAGAGCGCCGCTCAGAATCAGAGTCAGGACCAGCAGCCATTTGGTCGTTTTCAACATGTACCGGGTCATTCTGCTCACAAGTAGAAATCCTTTTTTTTATACAGACTGAGACTTGAAGGCAGACTGAAGGCTGAAGTCCGAAGACTGAAGTAAAACCTCTAAAATCCCCGTCGAAGAGCCGCCTGAGTTTCCTTTTTTGCCTTTGCCTGTTCTTCAGCCTGTTTTTGCTGACTTCAGCCTTCGGCCTGCTTTATCTCACCCACACTGTCTGAATATTGACGAATTCCCGCAGGCCGTAGCTGGACAGTTCCCGTCCGTAGCCGGAATCCTTGATACCGCCGAAGGGCAGGCGCGGATCGCTTTTGACCTGGCCGTTGACAAACACCGCGCCGGCCTCGATGCGGGCCGCCAGAGCCTCGCCCCGAGCGGCATCCCGGTCCCAAACAGCCGCGCCCAATCCGTAGGGGGAGTCATTGGCCACCCGCAAGGCCTGTTCGGCATCGGCCACGCGAATCACGGCGGCAACGGGCCCGAACAGTTCCTGGTCGTAAGCCGGCATGCCGGGGCGCACATCCGCCAGAATCGTCGGCGGATAATAGCAGCCGGGCCCCTCCGGAGGAACACCGCCGAGCAGCAAGCGAGCACCGGCGGCCACTGAGGCCGCGACCTGCTGCTGCAGTTCGTCGCGCAGATCGGCCCGGGCCAGGGGGCCGATTTCGGTTTCCTCCTCCAGGGGCGGGCCGACCCGCAATGCCTGCATGGCGGCCAGGAAGCGGTCCAGGAATGCCTCATAGACCGCGTCATAGACGATGAACCGCTTGGCGGCGATGCAGCTCTGTCCGGCATTGATACAGCGGGCCCGCGCGCCCACCGTCGCCGCCAGATGGAGATCGGCGCCGTCGGTGACGATGAATGGATCGCTGCCGCCCAGTTCCAGAACGGTCTTTTTCAGCACCGAACCGGCCAGGGCCGCCACCTGGCGACCGGCCGGTTCACTGCCGGTGAGGGCCACGGCCCGTACGGCAGGATGCCGAATTACGGGTTCGACCTGCCGCGAACCGATCAGCAGGGTGCGAAACAGGTCGGCGGGAAAACCGGCTTCGGCAAACAGTTTTTCCAGGGCCAGAGCACAGCCGGGCACGTTGGAGGCATGTTTCAGCAACAGGCCGTTGCCGGCCATCAGAGCCGGTGCGGCGCAGCGAAACACTTGCCAGAAGGGGAAGTTCCAGGGCATGACCGCCAGCACCACGCCTAAGGGGCGAAACGCGACATAGGAGCGGCCGGCATCGCTCGGCGCCGCTTCGGGGGCCAGCATGCCGGCACCCTGTTCCGCATAATACTCGCAGACGGTGGCACATTTCTCCAGTTCGCCGCGCCCCTCGGTCACCGCCTTGCCCATTTCGCGAGCCATCAGTCGCGCCAGTTCGTCTCGCTGTCGGCGCACCACCATGGCCAATTCCCGCAAGCGGGCCGCACGTTCATCGAGCCCCGTCGAGCGCCAAGCCAGCCAGGCCTCCTGAGTGCGAGCCACGGTCTCCGCCACCACCTCCGGCGCCATACTCTGATAGGCATCCACAACAAGGCCAGTGGCCGGATCCACAGAGGTCATCAAAGTCATTGGGGGTCCTTTGAAGGATATGGAAGACTGAAGACTGAAGGCTGAAGGCTGAGGAAAAACCTTCAAATCCCCTCGAAAAGCAGGCTGTGTTTTCTTAATTGCCTTTGCCCTTACTTCAGCCTTCGGACTTCGGCCTTCAGCCTATTTTCAAGGCCATTATACTGACGGCGACCGGCGGTGCAAAACGAATTTCACCGGCATGAAAACCGAGCGAGCATTGAACCCGGGATTGTTTTCTGCCATAGTAGCGGCATCCCGCACCGAAAGGACTTATCCTCGTGTCCGATTTTTCTACCGCGAAGCCCCTGCAATGCAGCCGTCTGCACTGGCACTGGCGCCGCCAGCGCTGGCAACGCCGCGCTGCCGAACTGTTCGGCGACGACCGTCTGCCGGGCCAGACCCTGTCCGTCGCCCGGGTGCTGATCTGGATCAACCTGCTGTGGTTTACCCTGATGATCCTGGTTGGCGTGACCCAGGGCCGCGGGCTGCAGATTCTGTTGTCCCCAAGCGTCGATCTGCTGTTGCACTTTGGCGCCCAGCTCTGGCAACCCCTGGTACTGGTTTACCAGCAGTGGTGGCGCTGCCTGACCTACGCCTACACCCACGGCGGACTCATCCATCTGGCCTTCAACATGGTGGTGCTGTACCAGGTCGGCCCCCTCATCGAGGGGGAAATCGGCTCCCTGCGCTTTTTCACCCTCTACACCTTTACCGCCCTGACGGCCACCGCCCTCGGTCTGTTCTGGCATCCCGGCATCCCCGTGGTCGGCGCCTCCGGTTCCCTGTTCGGCCTTATCGGGTTTGCCGTCGCCTACTATCATCGCCTGGGGCCCCAGGCCCGCCCGCTGCGGGATTTCATGTTCCGTTGGGCGCTGTTCGCCTTCGTTTTCGGCCTGCTGGTGGGCGCGGACAATGCCGGTCATCTCGGCGGCGCCCTCGGCGGTGCCGTTTTCGGCCTGGCGATTCCCATGGGTGTCCGCAACCGTCGCCTGGCGACGCCCCTGTTCCAAATCCTGGCCGGACTGAGCGCCGTCGCCACCCTCGGCAGCCTGGCCCTGCAAGGCCTGATAGCCCTGCTGGGTTAACCCTTTTTTCATCGACAACGATCATGGCCAAGGAAAAATTGCCCGTAACCCCAGCCATCCGCCACCTGCGTCAACATCAGGTCCCTTTCACCGGCCACCTGTATGCCTACCAGGAACACGGCGGCACCGCCGTCTGCGCCCGGGAACTGCGGGTCGATGAACATGCCGTCATCAAAACCCTGGTCCTGGAAGACGAGAGCGGCAGGCCGCTGTTGATGCTGATGCACGGCGATCGGCAGATCAGTACCCGCGAACTGGCCCGGCAGTTGGGCGTGAAAAGCATCACCCCTTGTTCGTCCCAGGCGGCGCAGAAGCATACCGGTTACCTGGTAGGCGGCACTTCGCCCTTCGGCACCCGGCACGCCCTGCCGGTCTATATCGAAGGGAGCATCCTCAATCTGCCGCTAATTTATATCAACGGCGGCAAGCGCGGCTTTCTGGTAGCGCTGCAACCGGCCGATCTGATACGGGTGTTGCATCCCCAATCGGTTTCGGTCGCCACGGCTTGAAAAACCACTGGCTCCCGCTCCCTGTTATAATGGAAAAACAACATTATGGCGAGCAAGCTGAAGGGAGACGAAGCCATGCATGACTGCCGTTATTCGGCCCTGATGACGGATCTTTACGAATTGACCATGCTGGCCGGCTATCTTGAGCAGGGCATGGTGGAAAAGACGGCGGTCTTCGACCTGTTTTTCCGCAAAAACCCCTTCCGCGGCGGGTACGCCGTCTTTGCCGGGCTGGAAACGGCCCTGCGCTACCTGCAGCAACTGCAATTCAGCGACGCCGACCTGGCCTATCTGCAATCCCTGGGCGACTTCAAGCCGGCCTTTCTCGATTACCTGCGGCAGTTCCGATTTCGAGCGCGGGTCACGGCGCCTCCCGAAGGCACCGTGGTGTTTGCCAACGAGCCCATCGTCACCGTGGAGGGGCACCTGGCGGAAGCGCAACTGGTGGAAACCGCCCTGCTCAACATCCTCAATTTTCAAACCCTGGTGGCGACCAAGGCGGCCCGCATCACCACCGCGGCCGGGCCCGGCACGGTAGTGGAATTCGGTCTGCGCCGCGCCCACGGCCCGGACGGGGGACTCAGCGAGGCCCGGGCCGCCTTTATCGGCGGCGCCCGCAGTACCAGCAATACCTGGGCCGGCCAGGTATTCGGCATCCCCGTCAAAGGCACCCATGCTCACAGCTGGGTCATGGCTTTCGACGACGAATTGGCTGCCTTTCGAGCCTATGCCGGAGTTTTCCCGGACCAGTGCATCCTTTTGGTGGACACCTACGACACCCTTAAAAGCGGCCTGCCCCATGCCATTGCCGTGGCCCGGGAATTGCGGGAATCCGGCCATGAACTGGTCGGCATCCGCCTGGATTCAGGCGATCTGGCCTACCTGAGCAAGGAGGCCCGACGCATGCTTGATGAAGCGGGTTTTCCCCAGGTCAGGATCCTGGCTTCCAACGAACTGGACGAAACGGTCATTCAGTCGGTCCGCAACGAGGGCGGCTGCATCGATATCTACGGTGTCGGCACCCGGTTGGCCACCTGCGCCGGCGAGGGGGGCGGTGCTCTGGGCGGGGTCTACAAGTTGGTGCGTTTCGACCAGCAACCCCGTCTCAAGGTGACCAGCGACATCACCAAGGCCACCCTGCCGGATCGCAAGCAACTGCTGCGCGCCACCTACCCCGACGGCAGCTTCTGCATGGACATCATCGCTCGCGAGAAGGAACACCCGGCCATCGGTCAGGCGGTCTTCGACCCGACCAACCCATCCCGCCAGACCCACATTCCGGAAGGCGTCTGCCTGACGGATCTACGCCGGGACGTCATGGCCGAGGGGCACATCCTCATGGATTTTCCGTCCCTGGATGAATTGGCGGATCGCTGCGCCGAGCAGTTGCGGCGGCTGCCCAAGGGCACCCTGCGCCTAACCAATCCCCATATCTACAAGGTCACCATGAGTCAGGGCATGCATCGACTCCGCACCCGCCTGATGCAGGACGCTCTGGCGGTACCTTAAACCGCCGGCCGTTCGGAGCGGGCCTTGCAAAAGGGCGGCGGGCATGTTATACAGCCTGCCCTGAACCATTCCCGGCCTGCGGGCCGCCAACAGCCGGCCGGCCCCAGGTCGGAAACCTGTTCAACGTCATCATGGGCGAACGCCCTTCGCCCCACAGGAGCATACCCATGGAACAGACCAATCCCGTCATCCGCATGGAAACCAGCCTCGGGCCCATCACCCTGGAACTGGCCGCCGATGTGGCCCCTCTCACCGTCGCCAATTTTCTCGAATACGTGGCGGACGGCTTTTTCGACGGCACCATCTTTCATCGCGTCATCCCCGAGTTCATGATCCAGGGCGGCGGCATGACCGCCGACATGGGGCAAAAACCGACGCGCGCGCCGATCCGCAACGAAGCGGCCAACGGCCTGAAAAACCTGCGTGGCACCATTGCCATGGCCCGTACCTCGGTGATCGACAGCGCCACCTGTCAGTTCTTCATCAACGTCGCCGACAACGCCTTTCTGGATCACCGCGACACCTCGGCCGGCGGTTTCGGCTATGCCGTGTTCGGCCGGGTCACGGACGGCATGGAGACGGTGGACAAAATTCAGCAGGTGGCCACGGTCAACCGGGCCGGCCATCAGGACGTACCGGCCGAGCCGGTGGTCATCGAGCGGGTGGTCCTGCAAGACTGACCGACCCGCCGGTTTTCCGTTCAGCCCTTGACGCTGACCAGGTATTTGAGATAACGACCCTCGGGAAAGGTCACCGGATAGAGGAAATCGGCGCCCTGCCCGCAGCTGGCCAGCACGCGCAGTTCCGCACCGGCCGCCAGGGCGCCGCGTCGCAGCTCTTTGAGGTAATCGGCCAGGTCGACCTTCTGGTGGTTGCTGGAGGTAATCAGCAGCCCGCCCTCCTCCAGCAACGGCAGCGCCGCGGCGACCAGATCACTGGTGCCGCCGCCGGTGGTGAAGCGGCTTTTACCGACGGTGGAAAAACTGGGCGGATCCATGAGCACGATATCGAACCGGCGCCCGGCCTGAGCCATCTGCTGCAGAATGGCCAGGCATTCGCCGGTCACGAATTCGTGGCGTTTGGGATTGATGCGGTTGGCGGAAAAATTGTCCCGGGCCCACTCCAGGTAACGGGCGGAGGCATCGACACTGGTCACCTGCCGGGCTCCGGCCGCTGCCGCCGCGACGGAAAAGGCCCCGGTATAGGCGAACAGGTTGAGGACCCGGCGCCCCTTGGCACGATCCATCAGGTCCCGCCGGTTCCGGCGCTGGTCGCAGAACAATCCGCAGTTGAGACCCGCCTCCAGTTCGACCAGATAGGTCAAGCCGTTCTCCTGAACGGCCAGACGACCCGGTGCCGGCGCGCCCTGCAACAGACGACTCAGGGAACGAGAATGGGCCGCCAGCTTGCGGGTCTCCTGGGGCCGGAACTTGCCGTAGATACCGGCGGGCTGCAGCATTTTCTGCAACCCGCCCACCAGCAGCGGCAGATGCGGCTCCCAGGACCGGCTGAACAGCTGCAGCAGCAGATGCTCGCCGTAGCGGTCCACGGTCAATCCCGGCAGACCATCGCCTTCGGCATTGACCAGCCGATAGGCATTGGTGCCTTCCAGATCGAGATGGGTGTGCCGCCAGGCCAGGGCCTTTTCCAGGCGACCGTTCATCCAGGCCTGATCGAGAAGCATGGCGCCATGTTTCAGAACCCGGGCCACGACGCGTTCGCCCGGATCGAGCAGGGCCGTGGCCAACGGGCGCCGCTGGTCGTCCACCAGAGTCACCACATCGCCCGGGCGACCCTCGGGCCAGCGTCTGGTATAGGCATCGGCCACCACCCAGGGATGGCCGAGGGACAGCATGCGGGCGGTTTCGGGACTCACGACATACTTTGCGTAAGTATTCATGGTTCTGACACTCTCAACCTTTCGGGATGGGCGGAATCCGGCGCCGCCGCCTCGTATTCCTTCCGGAGTGTCTTTTGCCGGCAGGGCGACGGGGAGGCGGCATTGTACCCGGAAACGCCGAATCCGCCAACATTTCAATGTCGCAACACCTTAAGGATGGAGCCAGTCTCATGGACGAAACCGTGAAAACCGCCGGCGAGGCCCATATCGAAACCCTGCTGCAGCAACTTGAGCCCGGCTCCGATCGCTATCTGGTCCTGCACACCGCGCGGCGCTTCAAATCCTCCTGGGTGGAACTCGGCGAGGCCCTCTTCAAGGTCAGCAGCCGTCACCTGTACCGGGAATGGGGCTTCGAATCCTTCGAGGAGTATTGCCAGCAGGAAATCCGCATTCGCAAACCCACTGCGCAGAAACTGACCCAGGCCTATCGCTTTCTGAGCCGGGAAGAACCGCAACTGTTGCAGGAGGAGACAGCCCTCAAGCCGCTGCCCGATTACCGGAGCATCGATCTGCTGCGCCAGGCGCGGGAGGAAAAGCAGTTTTCCGATGCAGATTACGCCACCCTGCGCAGTGCCGTTATCGAGCAGGAACGCAGCCACCCGACAGCCCTGAAATGCTTTCAAACCCTGGCGGGGGAGGAACCCGGCGCAGAACAGCGGAATCCCCGCCGCTTCAAAGCGGCCCTGACCTCGGTCCGCCGCCTGGCCGGCAGCCTGCGGGAACTGGAGGAAATCCCGGAGCATCATCACGCCGCCCTGGCCGAGTTGGCCGCCTACCTGGAATCCGCCCTGCAGCCGACCACGACCGAACCGATTGAAGAATAGACGGGGGGTTCGGCCCACGACTGTTTCAGCCACTTCCCAAAACGTTTTTTTCGTGCTATCCTCCCCCGTTCAAAACTCCAGGAGGGATCCCAAAGCGATTCGACCGGGAGCAACACTGCGCAACAGTGTTATAATCGTAACGTTGCAGGAGCAACCGATGCGCAAAAACTTCAAGGACAAAGTCAGGGAACAGTTCAGCCGCACCGCGGAGAGCTATGTGCGCAGCCCGGGCTTCGCCAAAGGCGAGGACCTGGTCGAAGCGGCGCGCCTGCTGGCACCGACCACGGACGACATCCTGCTGGATGTGGCTTGCGGCGGCGGCCATACGGCCTTGTATTTCGCGCCCCTGGTACGCAGTGTGGTGGCTTCCGACCTGTCCATGCAGATGCTCAAAAAAGCTCAGGAATTCATCAGCGAAGAGGGCGGGGTGGAAAATGTCACCTTCCGCGAGGCCGATGCGGAAGACCTGCCCTTTCCGGCCGGCGCTTTCACCCTGCTGACCTGTCGCATCGCGCCGCACCATTTTCCCGACGTGCCGCGTGCTTTGGCGGAATTCCATCGGGTGCTGCGCCGCGGCGGCCGCATGGTTATCATCGACACCCTGTCTCCGGATGACGAGGACATCGCCGAGTTCATCCAAAACTTCGAGCAACTTCGCGATCCGACCCATGTCCGCAACTACACGGAAAAGGAGTGGGCCGATATGATCACCGCCGCCGGTTTCGATCTCCACGAGATCAAAACCATCAAAAAATCTCACGATTTTCAGGAATGGGCGCGACGCGCCGGCCTGACCCGCGACGGCGTTCAACAGCTCAACAAACTGTTCATCGAGGCCTCGGACAAGGTTCAGGACTATTTCCAGGTGGAAACCTTCGCCGGCGAAGTGGAAAACTTCACCGATCAGAAGATCCTCATCTACGCCAGCCGACCGGCCAAGAAGCCCGCCCCGGCCACGCCCGCCAAGGATACCGCACCCCCGGCATAAAAAAAAATTATCGGGACGCCCCGTCCGGGGCGTCCCGAAACCCTATTCGCCGATAATCTTCACCAGCACCCGCTTGCGGCGGCGGCCGTCGAACTCGCCGTAAAAAATCTGCTCCCAGGGGCCGAAATCCAACCTGCCTTGAGTAATCGCAACCACCACCTCACGCCCCATGATCTGTCGTTTCAGGTGGCCGTCGGCATTGTCTTCCCCCACGTTGTGGCGATACAGGCCGACCGGATCGTGGGGCGCCAAGGCGTCCAGCCAGTCGTCGAAATCCTGGAGCAAACCCTTTTCATCATCGTTGATGAACACCGAGGCGGTGATGTGCATGGCATTCACCAGCACCAGTCCCTCGCGGATGCCGCTGTGCCGCAGGCAGCTTTCCACTTGCGGGGTGATGTTGACGAAGCCGCGGCGGGCAGGGATTTCAAAAAACAGTTCCTGGCGATAGCTTTTCATGGTTGTAATCAAGGCTGAAGGTTGAAGGCTGAAGACTGAAGGCTGCAAAACCCTCCTCGGTAAAAACAACTGCTCTCTGCGAAAGAGCCGTTACTTGTCGCCGCCGGTGCTGTCCTTGACCTTGCTGCGCAGATAGCGGCGGATGTGGTTGTGGGCCCGGGGGGTTACGGACCATTCGAGCCATTTGGGCATGACCATGGGGTTGAGACTGCGTTCGATTTCGACCTGATCGCCGTCCATGAGGCGTGATTTGAGCAATCGGGTTTGGCCGTTGATGCGGGCGCGCCAGGCGAACAGGCCGACCTTTTCATGGATGGCGAAGGCAAAGTCCAGGGCGCTGCTGCCCTCGGGCAAGGTGCAGATTTCCCCCTGGGGGGTATAAACCTGGATGGTGGCCGCCGCCAGCTTGAGGCTCTCGGTGTCGAAGGCCGACTCCCCTTCCAACAGGGAATTCATCAGATCCTTGAAATTGTCGCGCCGGAATTCGAAACCGGGGGTCAACACCCCGGCTTCGTTGAAGCGGGCCAGCTTATGGGTGGTAATCTCGATGCGCAGACGATGCTCGCCGGCTTGGACCGTCGTCTTCAGGGCCTGATAGCCGAAGGGGGATGGGACCGTGAGATGATCCCGCAATTTGCCCGGGATGGGAAGATACAAACCGTGCACCACCCCCAGCGCCAGGTAAACATCCATGGTGCGGGCCACCTGGATTTCCAGGGTATAGAGGCTGGAAAGGCCCCGATTCATGGCCCGGGTCGCGGCGATGGAAAAGGGCCGCCAGCGATCCTTGAGGGTACCGGACAGTTTGTGATGCTCGAAGGTTTGGTTGATCTCTGCCCGAACTTTACGAAGATGGGGTTCCACCTGGGTGCGCAACGACTGCACGGTACGACGATAGCGGCTGGCACGAGCCGGGTAGAGAATGCGCAGGGACAGGGCTTCGAGGTTCGAGGCCACGTAACCCATGCCCAGGTGCCGCGCCAGGGGGACATAGACGGTGCGGGTTTCCTGGGCGATAAGGGCCTGTTTCTGCGGGTTGAGGGCGCTGATGGTTTGCAGGTTGTCGACCCGGTCCCAAAATTTCAGGCACAGCACCCGGACATCTTCCATGGCCAGCAGCAACTGTTTGCGGTAGGTCTCGGTCTTGAGGGCATCCCGGCTGAATTCCTCGGCGGAAACCTTGGTCAAACCATTGACCAGGCGGGCCACCTCCTCGCCGTATTGCTGCCGAATTTCTTCGAGGGTGACCGGAGTGTCTTCGACCACATCGTGCAGCAACGAAGCGGTAATCGAAGCAAAATCCATCCAATAACGGGCGGCCAGGTGGGCGACCCGCAACGGATGGATGAAGAAGGGTTCCCCCGATTTGCGGTACTGCCCTTCATGGGCCGCGGCGGCAAACTCGATGGCACGGGACAGGGAGGCCAGCTCCTTATCCAGCTCCTCTTCCGTCAGGCCGCCGCCGTAATGGGTGACCAGCAACTCCAGGATTTCGTTGATCAGGCGTCGCTGTTTCTGTTGGTCGTAATCGTGGTCCACACAAACTCCTGACGAAAAGCAGGATCGGGCATAAAATCATGGGCAAGCCGCCCCGGACGCAACACCTCAACCCGGCGGCCAGGTCATCTTGCGCCCCCCCAGCAAATGGAAATGGAGATGCCAGACCGTCTGCCCGGCCCCGGCATTGCAATTGTTCACCACCCGGAAGCCCTCCTCGGCAAAGCCCATTTGCCGGGCCAGGCGCGCCGCGAGGCGGAAGACCCGGCCGATGAGAGCCTCATCGACTTCCGCCATATCGAGAGTGGTCGGAATATGTTTGCGGGGCACAATCAGATAATGGAATGGGGCCTGCGGCGCGATGTCTTCGAACACCACCAACTCTTCATCCTGATGAACGATTTTTCCCGGAATCGCTCCGGCGATGATTTTACAGAAAAGACAATTGTCCGTCATCCTGCCTCCTTTCCGGACGCGATCCGGTGGCCACGCGGCGGGCGGCAGCAAGGCGGATCACCGTCCAGCCCTCCCGCTCGGCCCGTCGTTTCAGTTGTTCGTCATGACTGCAGACAATGAATTGCTGTCCCTCCGCCATCCCTTCCAGAACCCGCAGCAGTTCACTGCGCCGGTTGCGATCGAAACAGGCCAGCGACTCATCGAGCAGCAGGGCCGGCGGCGCAGTGGGCCGCGCCAACCGGACCAGGGCCAAGCGCGTCGCCAGAACGGTTATTTCCTGAACGGCCCGGCTGAACTGTTCCAGGGGATGCCAGCTCTCCTCGGCATCGGCCAACTGCAACAGACCTTCTCCATCGAGCCGGATCCGGTTCAGGCGACCGCCGCTGAGCCGCTCCAGACAATCGCCGATGGCGACCGCCAACTCCTCCCCATCGGCCTGTTGCACCTCGGCCAGGGTTCCGCGCAAAAGGTCCATGGCCGTGGCAAGCACATCCCGCCGCCGGCGCAGGCGCAGATCCTCGTCCCGCAGGATTTCCCCCCGCTCCTCGATAGCCGGCAGGGCCGCCCAGGCCGACTGCAGTGTCTCTGCCTGTTTCTGGAGCGTTTGCAGTTCCCCTTCACGGCGACGAATCCCGGCACCGAACTCCTCGAGTTGCTGCTCCGCCACCGCCAGATCCATTTCGTGGGGTCCGGCGTCGACGGCCGGCCCAGACTCCGGAATGGCGTCATCCAGTGCTCCATTTGCCTCTTTCGGCCCCTCGTCGAGAGCCGCCAGTTCCGCCAGAAGGGCACGGTGGCGGGGGAGATTTTTGCGCATGCGCACCAATTCGATGGGGGCCGCCGAAAGCCCGAGACATTCCAGGCGCTCCTCCAGATCCTGACGTTGTTCGTGGAGTTCGCTGCGCTGCTGCTCGATATTCTGCCTGGGCTGTTTCAACTGCCGGCGACAGGCCTGCAGACGCCGCCACCGACAACCGAAAAACCCCCCGGCAGCCGCGCTGGCCAGGCCTACGGCCACCAACAAAACCATATGTCCGGGCATTTTCAACCAGGTTGCCGGCAGGGCCAGAACCCAGGCGGCACCAAGGCACCCGGCCAGACGCCGCCAGGGAGGCAGGGTATGGCGGCGCAGTTGCTCCTGCAGACCGGCCTCCTCGCGCTGCAGCACCACCAACTTTTGGCGCAGCGCTTCGGACTCGTCCAGCAGGTCCGGCAATCCCGGCGGCAATTCCCGCGGCAAGCCGGTTTTGGCCAATTCGCGCTCCAGTTCCTGACGACTGCCCGCGTTCGCCAGCCACACCTCGGGCGCTTCCTCTTCGCCCTCGACATCCGATCCCCGAAGATGGGACAGCAGCGATGCTCCGCGGGCGTAATCGTGACGGTCCTGATCCAATTCCGCCGCCAGATCGGCTATCCGGGCCTGCAGTCGGGCCAGTTCCTTGGCGGCCTGCCGGGCCTGATACCATTCCTTTTCCACGGCTTCCAACTGCCCGGCCAGAATATCCAGAGCGCCATCCCGCGGGGCCGACCAGCCCCAGGAATTGTGCCGAGTCAAGGCCAGATAGTCATCGGCCAGGGCCTGCTCGAGCTGTCGGCCATCGAACCCGTCCGGGGCGCCGTCGGTCCGGCCCAGGGGCGTCTCGAGTCCCGGACGGGCAGCAGATTCCGCCACGGCCTGCAGACAGAGCGGCACCAGGGCCGACGCGCAGCCCAGCCGAGCCGCCCACAGTTCATGCAACTGCCGGCGGCCCGGCGGGTCGTCCGTCAGACGTACCTGCCCAAATTCCTGCCCCCGGCCATCGAGGGCCTGCCAATCCAACTGCCCCGACGCCAGATCGCGCCGCAACAGGAGCTCGCCCTGCCCATCTTCCAACAGCAGGGCGACGCTGGTCGGACCGGCACCATTCCAGGGCCGGAACGGCCGACCGGCAGCGGCTCCGCAGAAGATTGCGGAGACCGCTGCAACGAGGGTCGACTTGCCCGCTTCATTGGCTCCATAGAGAAGGTTCATGCCCGGGCCGAATTCCACGGACAGGTTTTCGAACTTGCCGAAATGTCGAACTTCGAGACGTCGCAGCCTCATGACTCGCCCCCGTTCCGGAGGCCGGTGCGCAGCAGCAGTTCCCGTAGCGCGGCATCCACTACCGGCCGTTGCTTGACCTCCACCCGTTTCCAAAGCTCCTGCGCGCGGCGCACCAGCAAACCTTGAAAATCGTTCCCGGCGGCCAGCCGATGGGCCAACCGGCCGCCGACAAACTCGGTCTGGTCCTGCAACTGCAGATAATGGAATTTCCCCGCGGCGGCCATGGTCAGCGCGCCGCAATCCAGTGGCGTTTCCACCTGACCGGTCAGGGTCAGCCGCAACAGGAGTTCCCCGTCGGCCAGGGCGAAAATCTTCTCCAAAGCATCAGCCTGACTGTCGCAGCCAGTCAGGTCCAGGTGTCGTTCCGCCAGTTGCCGTCGGCAGGTAGTCAGAGTTTCAATGCCTGTCGCCGGTCCACCCACGGTGGCCAGCACCGCGCAGCGCACCCCCGACTCCCGAAAATCGCGACCTTCCGGAGACCCGGCCAAGCAACCTAGAATTTCGCCGTCATCCTGCAGTTCCTGCATCCGCCGGGCATAGCCGCCGGCCACGTAGTCGAGCCCCCAGCGTCGAATTTCGGACGCGGGCAGGACCGAGGAACCCGGCGCGGAGCCCTCCGGCTCGTGCACCAGGCCGATATGAAAGCCCTCTGCATCGCTCCGGTTCAGCCCGCCCTCTGCAGCACCGGAACCCAGTCCGAAACGGGACCGGCCATACAGCCAGACCCGGTGCTCGCCCACCTGCAGCGGGACCGGCTGCGGAGCGAAGCGCAACACGGTGCTGCCGGGAAATGCTTCGCCGCGGTACACGGAATCACCGACCAGCAGGCTGTCGTGGCTGCCGGGCAACAGCACGGCATGAGTCCCCTGCTCCCGCAGGGCATCAAGACCGGTACGAACCCGTTCGACGGCAGCGGCGGTCGGTCGCGGCGAATGGAACAGATTGCCTGCCAGCAGCAACAGATGGGCCCGGTGCCGTGCGGCCAGTGCCAACAGGGTCTCGAAGGCGGCCCAGAAATCCTCGCGACGCGCTGCCGCCGAAGCGCCCCATTCCGCCAGGGGCGCTTCCAGGTGCAGGTCGCCGCTATGCAATATGCGAATCACGTTTGGCTTTGCTCCCTCGATGACATCCCGGCACAGACAGGCAATGCAGCACATCCACCTGTGGGATTTTCCAGGTTGCCGCTCCGGCAGGGGGTCCTCACGACTCCAACTCCCCGCGGCATGCCGCCCGCTGATCCCACCAGATCTCATCGGCCGTCGCCGTCAGGGCTTCGCCGGCGACAATCAGGGTCAGGGAACTGCGTACGGCACCGGAGATGGCAAAATAATCGCGTCCGGCGACGCGCCGGACAAGACTGTCCAAATCGGCCACGAGAATGTCCTCACCGGGCAGACCAAGGCGGTGCAGCAGGGCGATAGGCACGTTGCCGCCGTAGCCGCGATGCAACTGCGCCACCAGTTCGGTCACCGGCAGGGTATTCATGTAGAGCAGCAGAGTGGTTCCGGGGCCGCACAATTGAGGTAACTGCAGACCGTCGGGATGTTTCGCCAGGTGCCGGCCGGAAACCAAAACGGTACGGCTGCAAACACCGGAAAGATTTAGGGTGCGCTTCAGGGCGGCGGCCGCAGCGTTGGCATTGCCCACCCCCGGAACGACTGCCGCCCCCTCGCCCAAGGCATCGATGAGGGGTTGAAACGGGCAGAAAAATGCCAGGTCCCCAGGCACCAGGAAGACCACTTCACCATGCTGCAGCAGGGAGTGCAGCAGATCCAGCAGCCCGGCAAAAGAATAGTCGAAGGGATCCCGGATGGTTTTTCCCTCCAGCAACGCGCCAAAGGTTTCCCCGAAGGGAGGAAAAGCGAACACCTCCCGGCTATGCTGCAGCAGTTGGGCGCCGCGCAGGGTCAGAAGTTGCGGATCCCCCGGCCCGGCGCCGACAAACCAGACGCGGTTCATCGGGCCTCTCCCTTGCGCAGGTGAATGAGAAACTCCCGGTTCCCCTTGGGGCCGAGAATGGAACTTTCCACCATCCCCAGCACCGCACAGCCGAGGCCCGCGGCCAAAGCGGAGATCCGGGCCACCACCTCGGCATGCTGCTCGGGGTCCCGCACCACCCCCCCCTTGCCCACCGCGCCGCGTCCAACTTCAAACTGCGGCTTGATCAGGGCCACCAGTTCGGCCCTGTCGGCGAGCAGCGCCAGGGTCGGCGGCAGCACCTTGTCCAGGGAGATGAAGGATGCATCGATGACGGCCAGATCGGGACGTTCCGGCAACTGGCCGGGCTGCAGATGACGAATATTGGTGCGCTCCAGATTGATGACCCGGGCATCCTGGCGCAGTTGCCAGGCCAATTGGCCGTATCCCACGTCTACCGCATAGACCCGCTGCGCGCCGCGCTGCAGCAGACAATCGGTAAAACCGCCGGTGGAAGCGCCCACGTCCAGCGCCACGCGGCCCGCCACCGGAATGTCAAAGGCATCCAGCCCGCCGGCCAGTTTCAACCCGCCCCGACTGACATAGGGGAGATCTTCGCCCTTCAGACGGATGTCGGCGGTCAGAGCCACCTGCGCTCCGGCTTTGTCCAGGGTATGCTGGTCGACCACTACCTGACCTGCCAGGATCAAGGCCCGTGCCCGCTCCCTGGATGCGGCCAGACCGCGGGTTACCAGCAACTTGTCCAAACGCTCTTTGTGGCCCAATCGATCCCCGCTTTTGCAAACGTGAAAACCTCGCTTCAACCGCCTCCACGACGGCTTCCAAGCCTAGCACAGGGTTCGGGGCCGAGCAACCGTTTTGCCTTCGACCAGGCCTACCGCCCCCGTGGGACAAAAAGGCTGGCCGGATTCCGTATCGCACCACGACAGCCGATAACGGCCCACAACTTGCAGGAATTTTAGTTAAACAGATTGCATTCAACACCGCTCACCATGGCCGGCTTCCGGCATCCGACGCGGCAACCGGCAGCCATCGCATTCGTCATAACACGCGGAGGTCGTGACAAAAAATGTTCCAAACCGTAGCCTGTCATAATTATGAATCCGCCTTGGCGGCCGACCATGGGGGCATCCCCCAATGCCGATGATGCCGGTCAAGTCCGAAGCCAGGATGCCATCCCGCATCACCTTGACTCCCCTTGGTCCGTGCCGGCGTGGCCCATTCCAAGCCTCCGGATGGGTCAACCCTGCGAGAGTCCCATGACGCCGACATTTGACCTGGAAGCGCCCCTGCTGCTCATGGCCGTCACCGATCCCTGGACTCGAACCAAGGTCCGCCGAGCCCTGCAGACGGCAGGTTACCGCCTGGTTGAAACGGCCAGCGCCGCAGCGGTCCTGGCAAACTTGCGGCAGACCCGGCCGGCCCTGATATTGCTGGATTGTGCCTTGGCCGACCAGGATGGGTTTCAAACCTGCGGCCAATTGCGTAGCCTCATCGAAGTCGCCAATCTACCCATCCTGCTGCTGACGGAGCGCACCGATCTGAGGGGTGCCCAAAGGGCGTTTGATGCCGGCGCAACAGACTCCATGGTCAAGCCAATCAGCGGCCGGCAGCTTTGTTTTCGAGTCAAAACCCTGCTGCAACTGCAGCAGGCCGTCACCGACCTGCAAAATGCCCAAAGCCGGATCCGCCAACTCAGACGCACCGACCATCTCACCACACTGGCCAATTCCAGCCGATTTCGGACCCACCTCAACCGATTTTTGGCTTCGGCCCCAACCAACACAACGTTAACTTTGCTATACCTCGATCTGGACCGCTTCAAGCGGATCAACGACACCCTTGGCCATCTCACCGGGGATCGGGTGCTGATCCAGATCGCCCAGCGGATTCAAGGGGCCCTGGCATCGGCCATCGCGGAGGGCCTGCTCCCCTGCGCCTTGGAAGAATGTTGCTGCGCGCGCTTTGGCGGCGATGAATTCGCCGTCATGCTGCCCGGAATCGACCCCCAACAGGTTGCCCCGCAACTGGCCCATCAATTGTTATCCTGCCTGACCCAACCCTTTGCCGTGGACGGCTACGAAGTGGTCATGACAGCCAGCCTGGGTATCAGCCATTTTCCCGGCGACACCCGGGATCCGGACACCCTGCTGAAAAATGCCGCCACCGCGGCCTATCACGCCAAACAGCAAGGGGGCAACAATAGCCAGATTTTTCAACCCAATCTGCTGGGGGGAAGCGCCGGCCGACTGCGCATGGAAAACGAACTGCGCAAGGCTTTGCACAACGGCGAACTGGCCCTGTATTTTCAACCACAGGTGGCCTTGAAGGATCATCGACTGTTCGGGGCCGAAGCGTTGCTGCGCTGGCATCATCCGCGGCTCGGCACCCTGCTGCCGGGTTCGTTCCTGCCCATCGCCATGGAATCGGGACTGATTGTGGACATCGACGAATGGGTTTGGAAGCAAGCCTGTCGGCAACTGGCGGATTGGCAGAAGCAAGGCTGGGGGGATTTGCATCTGTCCGTCAATCTTTCCGGTCAACTTTATTGGCAAAGCCGGTGCATTGAATCCCTGCTTTGCATCCTTCGCTCCTCAGGTGCCGATCCCTGCCGCCTGGAAATCGAACTGACCGAAAACACCCTCATGCGCAGGGACCGGGTCACATTGGATTTTCTCGGCCATTTCAAAGCACTGGGGGCACAGATTGCCATTGACGATTTCGGTACCGGTTTTTCATCCCTCGGCTACCTGAAGGATTTTCCGGTCGACACCCTGAAAATTGATCGTTCATTCATTCGGGGCCTGGATGAAGAGGGAGACCCCTGCCCCATCATCGATGCGATCCTGGCCATGGGCAAGAGTATGGGGCTGAGGGTGGTATGCGAGGGAATCGAAAACAAGTTTCAACTGGCGGCATTGAAGGAACTGGGGTGCCCCTTCGGCCAAGGATTCTATCTGGGACGTCCCATGCCGGATGCGCTCTTTACCCGGCATTGGCACCTACATAAAGCTTCGGTGTAAAAAAACCGGCCGATATTTACCGGCCGGTTTTGTGTCAATCCTGGGAGCCTGCCGCCGGCATGACCCGAATGGCAGCGGCTGCCCGGGCTGCCCGCTCGCGGGCCGAAGCTACGTCATCGGCAACCGAGAGCGCCACCGCCATGCGCCGTCCCGGCCTGGAATCGGGCTTGCCGAACAGGCGCACCTTGGTATCGGGCACCTCCAGCGCCGCTGCCACACCTTCGAAGGTGACTTCCGCGGCACTCTCGGCAGCCAGCACCACGTGGGACGCGCCCGGTGCCAGCAGCTTGATTTCGGGCACCGGCAAACCGAGTACCGCCCGCACATGCAACTCGAATTCGGACAGGTTCTGGGTCACCATGGTGACCATGCCGGTATCGTGAGGTCGCGGCGATACCTCACTGAAAAACACCTGGTCGCCGCGAATGAAAAATTCCACCCCGAAGATGCCGGTACCACCCAGGGCCTCGGTCACCGCTTTGGCCTGGCACTGCGCTTCGGCCAGGGCCGCCGCCGACATGGCCATGGGCTGCCAGGACTCCTGGTAGTCGCCCTTCTCCTGGACATGGCCGATGGGCGGGCAGAAGCTGGTGCCGCCCGCATGGCGGACCGTCAGCAGGGTAATCTCGTAGTCAAAGGCGATGAATTCCTCGATGATGACCCGTTCCCCGGCGCCGCGGGCGCCCTGCCGGGCGTAGTCCCAGGCGGCCGCCACATCCTCGGCCCGCCGCACGGTGCTTTGACCCTTGCCGGAAGAACTCATGATGGGCTTGACCACGCAGGGCAAACCGATGGCTTCGATACTCCGGGCAAATTCATCGAAACTGGAGGCAAAGGCATAGCGGGCCGTGGGCAGGCCCAGGGTTTCCGCCGCCAGGCGCCGGATGCCTTCCCGGTTCATGGTCAGGTTGGTGGCCCGGGCGGTAGGGATGACCCGGAACCCCTGCTGCTCCAGTTCCAGCAGATATTCCGTATTGATGGCCTCGATTTCGGGAACGATGAGATCCGGCCGTTCGGCCCGGATGACCCGCTCCAGTTCGGCGCGGTCCAGCATATCCACCACATGGCTGCGATGGGCCACCTGCATGGCCGGTGCGTTGGGATAGCGATCGACGGCGATGGTTTCAATGCCCAGACGCTGGGCCTCGATGATGACTTCCTTGCCCAGTTCGCCGCTGCCAAGCATCAGCAGACGCGTGGCGCTGTTTTTCAAAGGGGTACCGATCATGTCAGGCTCCGTTGGATTCAGACCTCGCGGCCGGTGATCCGCTTCAGGGCTTCAAGATATTTTTCCGAAGTCTTGCGTACGATTTCCTCCGGCAGGCGCGGCGCCGGCGGCTGCTTGTTCCAGTCCAGGGTTTCCAGGTAATCGCGCAGAAACTGCTTGTCGAAACTGGGCTGAGCGGCGCCGGGGCAATACTGGTCGCGCGGCCAGAAGCGCGAGGAGTCGGGGGTCAGTGCTTCATCGATCCAGATCAGCTTGCCGTCCACCAACCCGAATTCGAATTTGGTGTCGGCCAGAATGATGCCTTTGGCTTCCAGTTCCCGACGACCCAGATCATAGATCTTCAGGGCCGCATCCCGAGCCTGTCCGGCCACCTCCTCGCCACACAGTCCGACGGCCTGGGCAAAAGAGATATTTTCGTCGTGAGCACCCAGCTCGGCTTTGGTCGAAGGGGTGAAGATGGCCTCCGGCAGCCGATCGCCGTCGCGCAGACCGGCCGGCAGCGGAATGCCGCACACGGTTCCCTGCGCACGGTATTCTTTCCACCCGGATCCGGCCAGATAACCGCGAACGATGCATTCGATGGGCAGCGGACGGGCTTTGCGCACCACCATGCTGCGGCCGGCGAGTTGCTCCCGGTAGGGCTGCAGAACGGCCGGAAAGTCATCCGTTTCCGTCGCCAGCAGATGGTTGGGGATGATATCGGCCATGTGCTCGAACCAGAAACGGGAAATCTGGGTCAGCACAAAACCCTTGTAGGGAATCCCCTCGTTCATCACTACGTCAAAGGCGGAGATGCGATCGGTGGTGACAATGAGCAGGGACTCGCCCAGATCGTAAATGTCGCGGACCTTGCCTCGATTGACCAGATTCAATCCCGGCAGTTCACTTTGTAACAGCAGCGGCATCATAATGCTTTATTTCCTCCCAAGGCATTCTGTAACACTGGATCGATTTCGATACGGGCTTCGGCCCGCAAGGTTTTCAAGCGTTCTTCGAGTAATTTGCGTTGCTGGCGGGCCAGCAGTTCCTGTTCCAGGGCCTGTCGCACCGTTGCGGTCAAACCGGTCATATCCGTCGGGCGCCAATCCTTGCGTTGCACCACCACCCATTGGCCGTCGATGGCCAACACCTGTTCGACCAGGGGTTGTTTTTCGGACAGTTTGAACACCGCCTCGACCAAGGGAGCGGAAACCCCCAGGCCGGGAATATGTTGATCCTCGCCAACCACAAACAATCCCGTTTCGTCCGCCGACACACCGGCCTGCCGGGCGGCCTCGGCCAGGGGCTTGCCGCCCTTGACCGCGTCCAGCAGTTGCTGGGCCGCCGCGCGCGCCAACACCACTCCCTGGCTGCGCCGATAATCCTTTTCCACCGTCTCCCGCACCGCCGTGAAGTCCGGAATCCGGCTCGCCTGCCGCTCGTGCAATGCAAACAGGTACACCCCCTGGGCGCGGTTCATGGGGCGCCCCAACTGCCCTTCACGCAGAGTGAACAGAGCTTCAACCAGTTGGGGATCGGCCAGTCCTTCAGGTTGCTCGCCACGGGCAAACAGTCCGGTCTGCTGAACCTGCAACCCGTCCGTCGACTCCAGGCGGCCCTCCTGACGATGACGCTGATAGGCATCCATGGCCTCTTCCATGGCCAGTTGCCGGGCCCGGTCCTGCCGATAGCCGGCCAATACCTGTTCGCGAACCTCGGCCAGAGGGCGACTGCCGGCTGCGACATGATTTTCGACTCGGATGATATGGAAACCGAGGCCCGTCACCACCAAATCGCTGATTTCGCCGGGCTTGAGGGAAAAGGCCACGTTCTCGAATTCCGGCACCATGGTGCCGCGCGAGAAAAATCCCAAGGCGCCGCCGTTGCCAGCCGTCCGCGCGTCGTCGGAATGGCGCCGGGCCAATTCGGCGAAGTCCTTGCCCCCACGAGCCTCCGCCAGGATCCTGGCGGCCAGTGCCCGCTTTTCAGCACGTTCCTCATCCGGCATGTCGGCACCGACGCGAACCAGGATATGCGCGGCCCGGACCTGCTCCGGAACATAAAACCGATCCTGGTGTCGGCGGTACCAGTCGGCCAATTCAGCGTCGGATGCCTCGACCTGACCGGCAAACCGCTCCGGATCAAAACGCAGATAACGCACCGCAATCCGCTCCGGCAGCCGGTACTGCTCTCGGTTTTCCTCGAAATAGCCGCGCAGCACCTGGTCGTCGACCTTGGCCCGGGCTTGGAAAACCTCCGGCATGAAACGCACGTAAGTCAGATTGACCTGATCGTGACGCCGCCGGTACTCCTGCTCGATATGGGTTTGCTCCACCTTGGCGCCGGCTTCAATGCGGGCCTTGACCTTGTTGAGCAGCAACTGCCGGCCCATCTCCTCCTCGAAGCGATCGGCGGTCATCCGCTGTGCCGCCAGCATGCGCAGATACTTGGCCTTGCTGAAGGCACCCTCTTCCTGAAAATAGGGATTTTCGGCGATGGCGGCAATCAGCTCCTGCTTGCCGACCTTCAGCCCCAATCTGTGGGCTTCCTGAAGCAGCAGGGTCTGCTCGATGAGCGCATCGAGGGCTTGCCGCTCGAGTTGCAGTTGCTGTTCAATCTCGGGCGTGAAACGTTCGCCGTACATGCCCAGGTAAAGCCGGCGCAGGTTGTCGTAAGCGGTCTGATAGGCCTCGTGGCTGATGTGGTCGCGATTGACCCGGGCGATGCCCTCACCACTGCCACCTGGACCGCCGCCCTTGCCCCAGACCAGAAAGATGGTGCCGACAAAAGCCGCGATAATGGTCCAGAACACGACTTTTATCAACACCGACCGCTGCTTTTTTCTAATCAGGTCAAGCATTACCCATAGGCTCCTTTACTGCGGAAAATGCAACCAAAAATGAAAAGGGAATGTTAGACAATCGGACCCTGAATTGCAACTGGTTTTTCCCTTTTGGCCCTTGAAAAACCGACGGCATTTTGGTAGGGTGAAGCCCATTTTCCTTCCTCACCGTCAACAGACCGGTACCCCGCACGGCAACCGGACGAAAGGAGCCATACTCCGCCATGTTTCACTTTATCGATGCCATTCTCGGCCTGTTCTCCAACGACCTGGCCATCGACCTCGGCACCGCCAACACCCTGGTCTATCTCAAGGGCAAGGGAATTGTGGTCAGCGAGCCTTCCGTGGTCGCCGTCCAGAAGGACCGAATGGGCCAGAGCAAGGTTCTGGCGGTCGGCATGGAGGCCAAAAAAATGCTCGGTCGCACCCCGGGCAGCATCGTCGCCATCCGCCCCATGAAGGACGGTGTCATCGCCGATTTCGATATTACCGAAGAAATGCTGCGCTATTTCATCCAAAAGGTCCACAACCGCAAGACCCTGGTGCGGCCGCGCATCATCATCTGCGTGCCTTCCGGCATCACCCAGGTGGAAAAACGCGCCGTCAAGGAATCGGCCGAATCCGCCGGCGCGCGTGAAGTCTACCTGATTGAAGAGCCCATGGCCGCCGCCATCGGCGCCGGACTGCCCATCACCGAAGCCTCCGGCAACATGATTGTCGACATCGGCGGCGGCACCACGGAAGTGGCCGTCATCTCCCTGGCCGGAGTGGTTTATGCCAAGAGCGTGCGGGTCGGCGGCGACAAACTGGACGAAGCCATCGTCCAGCACCTGAAACGCAAATACAATCTGCTCATCGGCGAACGCACCGCCGAACAGATCAAGATCGAAATCGGCAGTGCCCTGCCCGACAAGGAAATCCGGCGCATGGAAGTCAAGGGCCGCGACCTGGTTTCCGGCATCCCCAAAACCCTGGAGATCGATTCGAGCGAAATCCTCGAAGCCCTGACCGAAACCGTCAACGCCATTGTCGAAGCGGTGCGCGTGGCCCTGGAGCGCACTCCGCCGGAGTTGGCCGCGGACATCGTCGACAAGGGCATCGTTCTGGCCGGCGGCGGCGCTTATCTGCGCAACCTCGATTTGTTGCTGCGTGAAGAAACCGGCCTGCCGGTGGTCATCGCCGAGGATCCCCTGTCCTGCGTCGCCCTCGGCTCGGGCAAGGTCCTGGATGAGCTCGATCTGCTGCGCCGGGTCACCGTCTCGTCCTGACGGTCGTTCTTTTTGCCACCCATCCATTGTCGATGATTCTGTCAAAAGGGGGCCGATGCCCTCTTTTGCGTTGGCGCTCCGGAATGTGACATGCTGGAATTCCTCAGAAAATACCGGACTCCGCTGACCGTGCTCGGCCTGCTGCTGACAGCCTTGCTCATCTACTCGGCCAACCTGCGGGAAAAACCCCGGACCAGTGCGGTGGAGCGTACGGTCCTGACTGCCATGGGTCCGCTGCTGCGCGGCGTGGACGCCGTCACCGGCAGCATCGGCCAGGTCTGGACCCGCTATTTCTGGCTGGTTGAAACCGCCCGGGAAAATGAGCGACTGCGGGCCGAAAACCGCCGTTTGCGGGCCGAGTTCAAAACCCACAGCGAGTTGCGCCTGGCCAACCAGCGTCTGCAAAAACTCCTGGGACTGCGACAGGAAGCAGGTCTGAACGCGGTCGGCGCGCGGGTTATCGGCGAGGACGCGAGCAGCCTGTTCCGCACCGTCGTCATCGACAAGGGTCGCCGTGACGGGTTGCGGGAAGGCCTGCCGGTGATCGTCGCCGAAGGAGTGGTGGGCCGCATCATCCGCTGTGCCGAGCGGGAAGCCCGGGTACTGCTGGTCACCGATGCTTCCTCGGCCATGGCCGTCCTGGTCCAACGCAGCCGGGCGCGTGCCATCTGCCGCGGCCACGGCAACGGCTTGAGCATGGATTACGCCCTGTTGCAGGAAGATATCGTGCCGGGCGACCTGGTGCTGACTGCCGGAACCGGTGGAATTTTCCCCAAAGGCCTGCCGGTGGCCACGGTCCTGCGCATCGACGAGAGCAAATACGGCCTGTTCCAAACCATCCGACTTGTTCCGGCGGTGGACTTTTCCCGCCTCGAAGAGGTTTTGGTGCTGCTGGATCCGCAACCATGAAGAAGCTTTTTTGGGTACTTCTGCTCGGGTTTTTGCTGCTGTTCCTGGAAACCCTGCCTCCTTCCCGTCTGGCTTGCAAACCGGATCTGCTGCTCCTGCTGGTCATTTCCCTGGGGCTGCGACAGACTTGGCTGACGGGAGGGACCGCCGCTCTGCTGTTGGGCATTCTGCGCGACTGCATGAGCGGATCGGAACTCGGCCTGCACGGCCTGGTGTTCCTGCTGCTGTTCTTCACGGTCCGCGCCATGGCCGAGCACCTCAACAGTGAAAGCCCTTTGCTGCTCGTGTTTCTGGTGCTGACCGGCACCTTGTGGCAATCGCTGCTGCTGATTTTCATTTTTGCATTTCTGACCGAAGCCAACGGCTATTGGGCTCTGCTGCTGCGGCAGTATCCCCTCCAGGCCCTGGTCAATCTGGCCGCGACCACGGCCTTCCTGATGCTGGTCGGATTCTGGCGGCGCGGCCGCCAGCGCGGCTCCCGACGTCCCGGCAGCCTGCTGCGGGGGCGGCCATGAGTCTCAATTCCGGTTGGACCGGAAATCCCCTGCTGAAAAAGCGGTTCGTCGTTCTGGCTCTGTGCGCAACCGGTTTTTTCCTGCTGCTCGTCCTGCGCCTCTGGTACCTGCAAATCATCCGGGCGGACCATTATCGGAATCTGGCCGAGCGCAATCGAACCCGCTACATCCCCATCGTTGCGCCGCGCGGCGGCATTTACGACCGGAACGGCCAACTCCTGGCCGACAATCGGCCGGCTTTTGATATCTCTGTTCTGCGCCAGGAGGTGGACGATCCCGAAGCACTTCTGAATCGTCTCAGCGTCTTGTTGGAACTGGATGTCGAGGTTCTCAAGGAGCGCTGGCAGGCAGGACTGCGCGGCCCTCGTTTCCGCCCCGTACCCCTGGCTCGGGATGTCGAGCGCCCGGTCCTGGAACGGGTCATGGAAAACACCGTCGATCTCCCCGGCGTCCTGGCAGAGGTGCGGCCGGTACGCTCCTTTCCCCTCGGTCCTCTCGCCCCCCACCTCATCGGCTACCTGGGAGAGGTGACCGAAGAGGAACTGCGCTCCCAAAGCTTTGCCCATTACCAGCCCGGCGATTTCATCGGCAAATCCGGCCTGGAACGAGGCCTGGAGTCCTGGTTGGCCGGCCAGGACGGGGAGCGCCGGGTCGAGGTGGACGTGTTGGGCAAAACCCTGCGCATCCTGCGCACCCAGGAACCGGTTTCCGGGCATCGGGTCTATCTGACCTTAAGGGCCGATGTCCAGGAAGCCGCCCAGCAGGCCTTCGGCGACCGGGCCGGCGCCGCCGTGGTCATGGATGTGCGCACCGGCGAAATACTGGCCATGGTCAGCAAACCCGATTTCGATCCGGCCCAGTTCGCCCGCGGATTGACCAGCAAGGAATGGCAGGCGCTGCAGAATGATTCCCGCCACCCCCTGCAAAACAAATCCCTCCGCGGTCAATATCCGCCGGGCTCGGTGTTCAAGATCGTCACCGCCCTGGCCGCCCTCAAGGCCGGGGTCGCGACGGCCCACACCCGGGTCTACTGCACCGGTGCCAGCAAACTGGGCAACCACACCTTTCGTTGCTGGAAATGGGAAGGCCACGGAGTGACCGATCTCAAAAAGGCCCTCAAGGAAAGCTGTGATGTCTGGTTCTACGAGGTAGCCCAGCAGTTGGGCATCGAACGCCTGGCGGCAACCGCCCGCGAGTTCGGCCTGGGCGAGGAACTCGGCTTTTTGCTTGGAGGAGAACGCAAGGGACTGATTCCCGACCGCCAATGGAAGCGGGCCCGCTTCAACGCCCCCTGGTATCATGGCGAAACGGTCATCGCCGCCATCGGCCAGGGCTATGTATTGACCACCCCCTTGCAGTTGGCGAGCATGATGGCGGCGGTGGCCAACGGCGGCACTGTCTACCGACCGCAGATTGTGCGCCGCATCGAAAATGTTGAAGGCCGGGTGGTCCGCTCTTTCCAACCGCAGATCCTGCAGCGTCACCCGGTGGCACCGGCCCACCTGAAGGCGGTTCATGAAGCCCTGTGGGCGGTGGTCAACGAGCCCGGCGGTACGGCCTGGCAACAGCGCCTGCCGGATCTGCCCTACGCCGGCAAGACCGGCACGGCCCAGGTGGCACGCATGGGCGCCGTGCGCCGGCGGGAGTCGGAGATCCCCTACCATCTGCGCGACCATGCGTTGTTCACGGCCTTTGCACCGGTCGGCAACCCGGAAATCGCCGTCGCCGTCGTGGTGGAACATGGCAGCCACGGCAGCAGCGCCGCCGCGCCCATCGCGCGAGCCATCATCGCCCGTTATTTCAAACTCGAGCAGGACCGGATGCCGACCCCGCGCACTGCGCTGCCGGCGCCCGCAACGGCCGCCGGTCCTCCCGACGGAACAGATGAAGTTCCGGGCGCGGAACCGCCGGCAGCGGCGGAAGCCGCAGCTCCTTTCACCTCGACCAGCGAGTGATTGCCATGTTCGACCGTCGTTTGCTCACCCATTTCGACTGGGCCCTGCTGTTGGTGGTACTGGTCATTGCCGCCTTGGGCGTGCTCAACCTGGTTGGCGTCACGGCCTCCTGGAGCAGTTCCGCGCTGCCCTACTATCTTAAGCAGATAGCTTGGCTGGGTGTCGGACTGATCATCGTCCTGATCATCTGTTCCGTCGATTACCGGCGTTTGGAACACATGGCCTTTCCTCTCTACGGCATCACCCTGCTACTGCTGGTTTTGGTCCTGGCCGTCGGCCATACCTCCATGGGCGCCACCCGCTGGCTCAACCTGGGGTTTATCAAACTGCAGCCCAGCGAACTGGCCAAGGTCGTCATCATCATTACCATGGCCTGCTATTTTACCCGACACGACCAGCCGCTGCCCTTTTCCCTCCGGGAACTGGCGATTCCCGCGTTGCTCCTGGCTCTCCCGACGGCACTCATCATGAAGCAGCCGGATCTCGGCACGGCCATGATCGTCCTGGCCATCGGCGGCACCATGGCCCTGTTTGCCGGCATCGGCACCCGCACCTTGCTGTTTCTGGCCGCCACCGGCCTGGCGGGAGCTGGCGGCGGCTGGTTCCTGCTGCACGATTACCAGAAGCAACGCATCCTGACATTTCTCAATCCCGAAGGGGACCCCTTGGGTGCCGGCTATCACATTATCCAATCCAAAATTGCTGTCGGCAGCGGCGGTTTTTTCGGAAAAGGATTCATGAAAGGCTCACAGTCGCAACTGTCCTTCCTGCCGGAACGGCATACCGATTTCGCCTTCTCGGTGTTCGCCGAAGAATGGGGTTTCTGGGGCTGCCTGGTTCTGCTGGCACTGTTCCTGCTTATCGTGCTCTGGGGCTTGCGCAGCGGCCGCCATGCCGCCGACCGCTTCGGCACCTTCCTGGCCGTGGGTGTCACCGCCATGCTGTTTTGGCATATCGTCATCAATCTCGGCATGGTCATCGGCCTGTTGCCGGTGGTCGGGGTCCCCCTGCCCCTTTTCTCCTACGGCGGAACCAGCATGATCACCACCATGATCGGAGTCGGCATGCTGCTCAACGTGAGCATGCGACGCTTTAAATTCTGACCATTTTTTAGGAAAGCAGAATCAACAGATGAGCATCAGCCACCTCACGGGGGAAACCTTTTCTCAATGGGCCGAGCAGGATGGGGAACTGGCCAACGCCTTGGCCGCCGTTCAGGACTTGCCCGCCATGACCAATATCCTGAGCGAATTTCTCTGCGCCGTTCAGGATGATGATTGGGAACCGCGCCACATCGCCGCCATCATCACCAGGGATCCGGCCATCACCGCCTGCATCCTGAAGGTTGCCAACAGTTCCCTTTACAGCCTGCAGCGCCAGATCAGCACCCTGGAGGGCGCCATTGCGGTGCTGGGTCTGACCACCATCAAAAGCCTGGTCATGGCGGCCAGTGTGAAAAGCATGAGCCGCCGCTTCGGACTGACCGAGAAGCTGTTGCTGGAAGACGCCATCGGCGGCGCCCTCTGCGCCCGGGCCCTTGCCCGCAAAACCGGCCGTTACGATTCCGAGGAAGCTTTTCTCGGCGGCCTCTTCCGGCATATGGGCAAGATTGCCATGAACAACCTCGCTCCGGACAACTACTCCCGGCTCATCCAGGCGGTTTACAATGGCGAGGGGAATCTGGCGGCCTTGGAACGGAAATATTTTCCCTTCTGCCACGCCGCTATCGGCGCCGCGCTGCTGGACCATTGGCATTTCGCACCAGCCCTGGTAGCCAGCACCCTGTACCACGGCGACCCGCCACCCGAGAACCCTATCGGCCAGGCTGCCGGCACTCTGGCACGCATCGTCGCCGTCGCCGATCACTGCTGCCGACGCCTTGGCATCGGCCTGCGCATGCCCCAGCCCGACCTGGATATTGTCGGCTTGGCGGCCAGCCGGGAACTGGGGCTCGATGCCGATGACATCGAGGCCCTGATCGAGGAGACCCGGGACGCCTTTGAGCAAACTCGTGATTCGTTCCTCGGCTCCGCCTGAGGACCCCGGCCGAACGAAGACCGTTTCCTGCTGCAGCGCCACGGATCTGTGACATATTCTGTCACAATCGCCTCCTATACTGGGGACACCACATCAGGAGGTGTCCCATGATGGAATTGCTGCTACTCCTCGGCGCCCTGTACGCCAGTTGCATCGTACCCGTTGCCGGTCCGGAAAAACCTGCCAGATCCGAGCCTCATGACCACCCGACCGCAGCCGGTCCCAGTCGGCCGAAGCGACGGTCAGCCGAGCCTGAAACCGTAGCCACGCGTCACCTGGCCTGATCCCGCGGCATTTTCCGGGCGGCCGGCGCAACCGGATGATTTGCGGATGAACCTGATCGCGGTCCTGTCATGTTACGTCACAGGCTTGTTGCTGGCCGCTGTTGCAACCGCCCCCCTGCCGCCCCTGCCGCCCCTGCCGCCCCTGCCGCCCCTGCCGCCCCTGCCGCCCCTGCCGCCCCTGCCGCCCCTGCCGCCCCTGCTGCCCCTGCTGCCCCTGGTGCTGTGGTTGCCTTTGCGGCACCAGCGCCTGGCCGCGGGTTTGCTGGGCCTGTTTTTTATTGGGCTGGGCGGCTCCATGTACGGATTGGTCCGCACCCCGCCGACAGTGACCGACCATGTGCTGACCTATGCGGATGGCGACGCCGCCACCTTTTTCGGCCGGATCGAAAACCTCAACTACGGTCCGGCAGAAGAGTTCCAGGCAGACGTGCAGGTGTATGGCGCCCGGCAGCGGGACGCCATCAAACCCTTGCACGGCAGATTGCGCCTGCGTGGTGAGGCAAGTCCCGGTGACCTGACCGCCGGCGATCGGGTGGCCTTTTCCGCCCGTATCCGGCGCCCCCGAAGCTTCGGAACGCCGGGCGAATTCAATTATCCGCGTTATCTGGCGGCACGCGGCATTCATGCCACCGCCTTTTTGCCCGACCCGTCCTCCATGGTACTGCTGCACCGACCGCCACCGCAGGGCATGGCCCAGCGCCTGTCACGCCGGCGCGCCCGCCTGGGCCGTACCATCGACCAAACCTTGCCCGAACCTCAGGCGGCCCTGGTACGCTCTCTGGTCATCGGCGACAAATCCGCTCTGAGCAGCGAGCAACGCCAGGTGTTGGCCCGGGCCGGCCTGTCCCACCTGTTCGCCATCTCCGGACTGCATCTCGGTCTGGTGGCCCTGCTCTGCTATGCGCCGGCTCGCGCCCTGTACCGGCGAAGCTCCCGGCTCATGCTGCTGGCACCTCCGGTAAGGCTGTTGCCGCCCCTCCTGCTGCCCGGATTAGGGTTCTATCTCCACCTGACCGGCGCGGCCCTGGCCACCCAACGGGCTTTGCTGACGGCGGCGGCAGGCACCTGGCTGCTGTGGCGCGGACGCGTCAGCCGCCCCCTCGACGTGTTGCTGGCAGTGTCTCTGCTGCTGCTCGCCTGGCATCCCCTGGCCCTGTTCGAAGCCGGATTTCAGCTCTCCTTTGCCGGCGTACTGGGCATGGTCGTGCTGTTGCCGCGCTGGTCCAGACCCCTGCGGCGGCTGCCCCTCTGGCCGCGACGCCTGCTGCAGGTGCCCCTGGCCACCACGGCTGCCGGTCTGACCACTTTGCCCCTGGTCCTGTGGCACTTTCACATGCTGGCACCGGCCGCTCTGCTGACCAATCTCTGGGCGGTCCCTTTCATCGGTTTCGGTGCCGTACCGGCCGGTCTGGGAGGGACGCTCCTGAGTTCCGTCTGGCCGGCTGCCGGGCGGTTCTGTTTCGTCCTGGCGGGAATGCTGACCGAAGCCGCCCTGCGCCCGGCTGCCGCCTTGCTGAATTGGCCGGGCCTGGCCGGTTCCCTGGTGTTCTGGCCTACCAGCCGCCTGGTGGGGCTGAGTCTCCTGGTTCTGGTGCTGCTGCTCCCCGGCGCGTGGCGCCGGCGCCGGGCGGCCTGCCTCTGCACCGCCGTGCTGCTGTTTCTATGCCCCCTGTGGCCGGCATCGAGCCTGACCGTAACCGCTCTCAGCGTCGGCCAGGGCGATGCCAGCCTGGTCACGGACACTGCCGGCAGGCGCTATCTGATTGACGGGGGCGGCTTTGCCCACAGCCCCTTCGATGTCGGCGAACGCCTCGTGGCACCGGCCCTCGGCCGCCTGGGCGGTCGCCCCCTGTCGGCGGTCATCCTGACTCATGACCATCCCGATCATCGCAACGGCTTAGTGTATGTCCTGGAGCACTATCCGGTGGCTGCTTTCTGGAGCGCCATCCCTTCGGAGCAACTCTGGCCGCCCCTGCGCGAAGTGCTGGAGCGGCGCCGCATTCCCCTGCGCACACTGACCAGGGGCTGGCATACCGTCGCCGCTGCCGAGGCTTCGGCCATTGAACTGTACGTGCCTTGTCAGGACCAGGCCAAGGTAAATGACCGTTCCGTGGTCTTTTACGCCCGCCATGGCCGTGATGGAGTTTTGTTGACCGGCGATTTGGAGGAGGATGGTGTCAGGGACCTGTTGGAACACCGCGGATCTCGGCCGGTAACCCTGCTCAAGCTGCCGCACCATGGCAGCCGCTTTTCCCGCCCCGGTTTGCTGCTGGATGCATTCCGGCCCCAACAGGCCTTTGCCAGCCTCGGCCACCGCAATCCCTTCGGCTTTCCCCATGGGGAGGTCGAACGGGACCTGGCACGGCATGACCTGAGCTTGTGGCGTACCGATGCCCACGGCACTCTGCGATTTACCACCCACGGCGCGGGATGGCGCCCCGCTCATTGGAGCAAAGGGCTTTTCCGTTGACAGTATGATGGCACTTTGCTAGGTTTATCCATCATTTATCCAGGAGAAAAGCCGGATGAAAAAATCAACCGTTCTGGTTGTGGATGACGAGCTTTTCTTTCGCCGACTGTATGCGGATCTATTGATCAGCAACGGTTACCAGGTGGAAACCGTGGCGTCGGGAGAGGATGCCGTGGTGCGCCTGAGAGCCGGCGGTATCGACCTGGCCGTGATCGATCTGGTCATGCCGGGCATCGATGGCCTGGAAGTCCTGGAGCAAGCGCGGCAACTTGAAAATCCCCCCGAGGTGATCCTCGCCACCGGCCATGCCACGGTGGAAACCGCCATTACCGCGCTTAAAAAAGGGGCTCGGGATTACCTGGTCAAGCCCTTCGATCCGGCCGAATTGCTGCATGTGGTGCGCACCTGCGTCGAGCAGCGGCATCTGCTGGATGAAAATACTCACCTGAAAAGCCAGATCCGCCTCTACGAAAAGGGTCAGATCCTCGCCTCCCGCCTGGACTTCGAACAGTTGTTCACTGAAGCCCTGGCCGCCGTGCTGCATGAGACCCAAGGAGGGCGCGGGTTTGCCTGGCTGATGCCGGAAAACGGCGAAATCGAACTGGCGGCCCTGCAGGACCTGCGGGACGAGGAGGCCTTGACGCTGCTGGAAGGGTTGGCTCCGTACCTGGAACAGCCCGGCAAACTGCAGATTCTGACGACGGAGCGGATTTCGAGCCTGCCCCTCCAACCCCCGGGGATGCAGACCATCGGCCTTTTTCCCCTCAGCTCCAGTTACGGATTGTGCGGGGCATTGGCCTTTTGCAACCCCGTCGAGGGGGAATTCCGCAGCCCCCTGCCGAGGGAAAACCTGCTCTTTCTTCTGGAACAGACGGCGTTGGGGTTTGAAAACGCCTGCCGCTACAAAAACGCCCGCGACCTGATTTTCATCGACGATCTGACCGGTCTGCACAATTTTCGCTATCTGCAGGTCATCCTCGATCAGGAGATCCACCGCGCGGAGCGCTATGGTCTGGAATTTTCCCTGATCTTCGTCGATATCGATTTCTTCAAACAGGTCAACGATACCCGCGGACATCTGGCCGGCAGCCAGGCCCTGCGCGAAATCGCCATCCTGCTTCAGCAAAGCGTTCGCGATTCGGATCTGCTGTTCCGTTACGGCGGCGATGAATTTACCGGTTTCCTGGTCGAGACCGGAGCCCAGGGCGCGGCCATCGTCGCGGAACGCATTCGTGCCAGCATCGAAAAACACGAGTTCCTGGCCGGAACGGAGCATCCGGCCCGCCTGACGGCGACCATCGGCTATGCCACCTTTCCCGGTGATGCCAACAGCAAACAGGCCATCATCCACCTGGCCGACCTGGCCATGTATGAAGGCAAGAAGAACCGCAACGTGGTGCGCGGCGCCTGGCAGTTGCAGGCCGAAAAGGACCATTGATCAACCAGGACTCCTGTTTCGGCTTGCGGGCTGAAACAAGGTCCACGGATGAATTTTTCTAAAATTTCATCCTCCGCAGTTCCGACCCGCCCACCCCTTTCCATAGGAGCGCGGGTCTTATATTGTCCAGAGCGCCGCGGACGGAGGCCGGCCGCATCCTTGCCGGACGCCGTCGCAGGGGCCGTTTTTGATTTCAAGGGGAGCATCCGTGAGCATTACTGGCATCAAGGGAATGAACGACATCCTGCCGGACGAAGTCGGTACCTGGCAGTTTCTGGAACGGGAAGCGCATCGTATCTTCGGACTCTACGGATTCAACGAAATCCGCGTCCCGGTTTTGGAAAAGACCGAGCTGTTCTGCCGCTCCATCGGCGAGGCCACGGACATCGTGGAGAAGGAAATGTATACCTTCGAGGACCGCAGCGGCAACTCGCTGACCCTGCGCCCGGAAGGCACCGCACCGGTCATGCGATCCTTTATCGAACATCGGCTGCATGCCCAGGATCCGGTAGCCAAGCTGTATTACATGGGCCCCATGTTCCGCTATGAACGGCCCCAAAAGGGACGCTACCGGCAGTTCCACCAGATCGGCGCCGAGGCCGTCGGCATCGACGACCCGATGATGGATGCCCAGGTTCTGGCCATGCTCTGCCACTACTTCAAGGCGGTCGGCATCGACCAGGTTTCCTTGCAGATCAATTCCCTCGGCTGCCCGGAATGCCGGCCGGCCTATCGTCAGGCCCTGGTGGCATTTCTCGACGAACGCCGGAGCGTCCTGTGCAGCGACTGTCAACGCCGCTGCCAGACCAATCCCCTGCGGGTGCTCGACTGCAAGGTTCCGGCCTGCCAGGAAGCGACGACGGCGGCCCCCTCGGTGCTGGATCATCTGTGCGGCGGCTGCGCCGGGCACTTCAGCCAGGTGCGCACCTACCTGGAAGCCCTTGAGCTGGATTACAGCGTCAATCCTCGCATGGTCCGCGGCCTGGACTATTACACCAAGACCACCTTCGAGATGGTCACCGGCCAACTGGGTTCTCAGAATGCCGTCGCCGCCGGCGGCCGCTATGACGGCCTGATCAGCGATCTGGGCGGACCGGCCTTGCCGGGTATCGGCTTCGCCATGGGCGTCGAACGCCTGGTGCTGCTGAAAAGCCAGAATCCCGCCACCGCCCAACGGCCGGGACTGTTCCTCGCGGCGCTGGGCGAAACCGCCGCCCGTCACTGCTTTCTGCTCATGAACGATTTGCAGCAGCGCGGGCTGAAGGTGGAGATGGATTTTTCCTGCAAAAGCCTCAAGGCGCAAATGCGCCGGGCCGGCAAGCTCAACGCCCGCTATGCCCTGATTGTCGGTGACGACGAACTGGCAGCCGGACAGGCGCCCCTGCGCAACATGGACGATGCCAGCCAGGAAACCGTGGCCCTGCAGGAACTGGCGGCGGTTTTGAACTCCCGCCTGGCGGACTGCTCTTGACGCTGCCGCCCGGCCGCCCTTATACTTGCAAATTCTTCACGTCTGATGACCGTGGCGAATTCCTGTATTCTTTTTGCCGACCCGTAACGGGCCGAACCAATTTAGGAGTTGAACTTGACTGACATACTGGGTGATTGGAAGAGGAGCCACTATTGCGGCCGGATTTCTACGGCCGACATCGGTCGTGAAGTGTGTCTCATGGGCTGGGTCCAGAGACGCCGGGATCACGGCGGCCTGATCTTTATCGATCTGCGGGATCGGGATGGCATCGCCCAGCTGGCCCTGGATCCGGACCGCGATCCCGATGCCCACGGCAAAGCCGAGCGGGTGCGCGGCGAATTCGTCGTGGCGGTGAAAGGCATAGTTTCCGCCCGGCCGGAGGGAACCGTCAATCCGAAGATGGCGACCGGCGAAGTCGAGGTGGAAGTCCGGGAATTGCGGGTGCTCAACAGCGCCCAGACGCCACCCTTCATGATTGAGGATTACGCCGATGTCGCTGAAAACGTACGACTCAAGTACCGCTATCTCGATCTGCGGCGGCCTTCCCTGCAGGGCAACATCCTGCTGCGCCACCGGGTCTCCCAGACGGTCCGCAACTATCTCAACGACCACGGCTTCATCGATATCGAAACCCCGATTCTGACCAAAAGCACCCCGGAAGGCGCCCGCGACTACCTGGTTCCCAGTCGGGTCAATCCCGGCACTTTCTATGCCCTGCCGCAGTCGCCGCAGCTCTTCAAGCAGCTGCTCATGGTTTCCGGGTTCGACCGCTATTACCAGATCGTCAAGTGTTTCCGCGATGAAGACTTGCGGGCCGACCGTCAACCGGAATTCACCCAGATCGACTGCGAAATGAGTTTTGTCGATCGCCAGGATATCATGGACATCATGGAAGGCATGATTGCCAAGGTCTTCCGCGACGCCCTGGGCATCGAACTGACCCTGCCCATGTCCCGCCTGACCTATGCCGAAGCCATGGCCCGCTTCGGCGTGGACAATCCCGATCTGCGTTTTGGCCTGGAACTGGTGGAAATCAGTGCACTGGTCAAGGATTGCGGATTCAAGGTGTTTGCCGACGTGGTCGCCGGCGGCGGCATCGTCAAACTGCTCAATGCCAAGGGCTGCGCCGGGTTTTCCCGCAAGGAACTGGATGATCTGACCGAATTCGTCAAGATCTACGGAGCCAAGGGGCTGGCTTATGTCAAGGTCCAGGCGGACGGCAGCTGGCAGTCGCCCATCGCTAAATTTTTCACCACCGAGGAAATGGACCGCATCGGCAGCGCCGCCGGCCTTGAACCGGGCGATCTGCTGCTGTTCATGGCCGATACCTGGAAGGTGACCAACGAATCCCTGGGCCGGCTGCGCAATCTGCTCGGCCAGAAACTGGGACTGGCCCGCAAGGACGACTACCGATTTGTCTGGATCACCGACTTTCCCCTGCTGGAATGGGATGGGGAAACCCGTCGCCACGTTGCCGTGCACCATCCCTTTACCGCTCCCCTGGACGAGGATCTGCCCCTGCTTGCAACGGAGCCGGGCAAGGCCCGCGCCAAGGCCTACGACCTGGTTCTCAACGGCTCGGAAATCGGCGGCGGCAGCATTCGTATCCACGACCGGGACGTCCAGAACAAGATGTTCTCCCTGATGGGCATCGGTGCCGAGGAAGCCGAGGAAAAATTCGGTTTCCTGCTCAACGCCCTGGCCTATGGCGCCCCGCCCCATGGCGGCATCGCCTTCGGCCTCGATCGACTGATCATGCTGCTGACCGGCTCCGATTCCATCCGTGACGTCATCGCCTTCCCCAAAACTCAGAAGGCCACCTGCCTGATGTCCGAAGCGCCGGGTGAGGTGGACGACCTGCAGCTGCGGGAACTTTCCATCCGTCGGGCGATTCGCAGCAAGTAATGCACCAAACCGGTCCGGCGCCCTGCATGCTGCGGGGTCGCCGGGCTCAGGCGAAAACGGGACCATGGCCGGATACTCTTTGCTCTTAGTGGGACTGCTGCTTCTGGCAGGCGGCTGCGCCAAGCCCCCGAGCCTGCAACTGCAGGCCGCCCGGACGGCTATTGAAGAGGCGCGGGCTGCCGAGGCCCCGGTGTTGGCCCCCACGGAATATCGCTCCGCCCAAGAGGCCTTGCGCAGCGCCGAGGAGTTGATCCAACAGAAAAAATATCGCATGGCCGAAGAGGTGTTGCCCTTTGCCGAAGACTATGCCCGACGGGCCATGCGCATTGCCGAACAGGAACAAGCCAATCGCGAACTGCAGACAATTCGCGCCCAGGAAATTTTGCGTTCCCAGCAACTTCCGGAGGAAAAACCCATCCGGCCGACACCCCAGACCAAGCGCGCCATAACCGCCCGTCCCGTGCCGCCGCCCCAACCCCCCAAACCGCCACCGCCGCCCCTGTATTACCGGGTTCGCGAGGGCGAAACCCTCTGGACGATTGCCGCACGCCGTGAAATTTATGGCGATGCTCTGCTGTGGCCCCTGCTGTACCAGGCCAACCGCGATCAGATTCGCGATCCGCGCCAAATCCACGGCGGACAAACCCTCAACATTCCTCGGGAACTGAAGGAAAGCGAAAAACGGGCTGCCCGGGAGAAAGCCCGACGATCCAAGATTTTTCCGGCTGCCGCGGAGTGACGGTCCGTTCCCGCAGCGCGAGGCCGGCCAAAAAAAAATTATTCCAGCCGCCATGGCACCAAGGTATTTCGACGCCATGCCCAGCAAAGGAAGGTTTGCAATGACTTATCAACACTGCCAGGTTCCCCAAGGTGAAAGCATCAAACTTGAAAACGGCCGTTTGCAGGTTCCCGACCATCCCATCATCCCTTTTATCGAGGGCGATGGCACGGGTCCGGACATCTGGCGGGCCGCGGTGCGGGTGCTTGACGCCGCCGTGGACAAGGCCTACGACGGCCGGCGGGCCATCAGCTGGATGGAAGTCTTCGCCGGCGAAAAGGCCTTCAACCTCGGGCTGGGATGGCTGCCGGAGGAAACCCTGCGCGCCTTCAAGGAGTTCCTGGTCGGCATCAAGGGCCCCCTGACCACCCCCGTCGGCGGTGGTATCCGCTCTCTCAATGTGGCTCTGCGTCAAGAGCTGGATCTCTATGTCTGCCTGCGGCCGGTGCGCTATTTCAATGGCGTTCCGTCCCCGGTGAAACGCCCCCAAGACGTAGATACGGTCATTTTCCGCGAAAACACCGAGGATATCTATGCCGGCATTGAATGGGAAGCCGGTTCTCCGGAAGCCCGAACCGTCATCGAATTCCTCCGTGAGCAGATGAAGGTCGCCAAGATTCCCTTTCCCGACGCCACCGGCATCGGCATCAAGCCCATCTCGCGCCCGCGCACCGAGCGTCTGATTCGCGCCGCCATCGAATACGCCTTGAAGCACGGTCGCCAATCCCTGACGCTGGTGCACAAGGGCAACATCATGAAATATACCGAGGGCGCCTTCAAAAGCTGGGGCTATGAGTTGGCGGCACGGGAATTCCGCAGCCAATGCGTTACCGCGCGGGAAAGCTGGATCCTCGACAACAAGGATCGCAATTCGGCCCTCAGCGACGAAGAGATCGCGCGCATGATCGATCCCGGCTACGACATGATGACCCCCGACCAGCAGCAGGCGGTGCGGGAGGAAGTCGGCGCCACCCTGGCGTCCCTGATGGCCACCCACGGCAATGGCCAATGGCGCGACAAACTGATGATCAAGGATGCCATCGCCGATATCGCCCTGCAGCAGATCCTGACCCGGGCCAAGGAATTCGACGTCATCGCCACCATGAACCTCAACGGCGATTATCTCTCCGACGCCCTGGCCGCCCAGGTCGGCGGCATCGGCATCGCGCCGGGCGCCAATATCAACTACCTGTCCGGGCACGCCATCTTCGAAGCCACCCACGGCACGGCCCCGAAATACGCCAACCTCGACAAGGTCAACCCGGGTTCGGTCATCCTGTCCGGGGTGTTGATGCTCGAACATCTCGGCTGGCAGGAGGCGGCCGACATGGTCATTCGATCCATGGAGCAGACCATCGGCGCCAAACAGGTGACCTACGATTTCGAGCGTCTCATGGAGGGCGCCACTCTGCTCAAATGTTCGGAATTCGCCGGGGCGCTGATTGAAAATATGAAAAAGGCTGAAGGCTGAAGGCTGAAGGCTGAAGGCTGAAGGCTGAAGGCTGAAGGCTGAAGGCTGAAGGCTGAAGGCTGAAGGCTGAAGGTATTTTGTCGGGATTGCAACAGCGGCGCAACAGCTACAATGGAGTTTGCATGGCTAAACCGAAAATCGCCCTGATCGGCGGCGGCCAGATCGGCAGCACCATGGCCACCCTGGCGGCCTTGCGGGAATTGGGCGATGTTGTCCTGTACGATATCGTTCCCGACCTGCCGCAGGGCAAGACCTTGGATCTGGCCCAGGCGGGGCCGGTGGAAAATTTCGATATCCGCCTGACGGGCAGCAACCGCCTGGAGGACATTGCCGGTGCGGCCATCGTCGTGGTCACCGCCGGGGTGCCGCGCAGACCGGGCATGAGCCGCGAGGACCTGGTCGAAACCAATGCCCGCATCATGGTCGCCGTCGCCGCCGGCATTCGTCAGCATGCACCGGAAGCCGTCGTCATCGTGCTGTCCAATCCTCTGGATGCCATGGTCACCCTGTGCCAGCGCCTGACCGGCTTTCCGGCCCATCGCGTCATGGGCATGGCCGGAGTTCTGGACTCGGCCCGCTTCGCCACCTTCATTGCCTGGGAACTGGGCGTATCGGTACGGGATGTGAAGGCCATGGTGCTGGGCGGGCATGGCGACACCATGGTTCCCATCGTGCGGTTTGCCAATGTCAACGGCATTCCGGTCCTGGACCTGTTGACGCGCAAGTACGGGGACGAGGGCCGGGCCCGGGAGGTCATGACGCAACTGGTGGCACGCACCCAAAATGCGGGCGGCGAGGTGGTGGATCTGTTGCGCACCGGCAGCGCCTTCGTCTCGCCGGCCGCCAGTGCCCTGGCCATGGTGGAAGCAGTGCTGCACGATCAGAAACGACTACTGCCGGTTTGCTGCCTGCTGGAAGGCCAGTTCGGGGTACAAGGCTATTATGTCGGAGTGCCCTGCGTACTGGGGGCCGGCGGAGTCGAGCAGATTGTGGAATTCGATTTGACGGATGAGGAACGGCAGCTTTTCCATCATTCCGTCGCGGAGGTGAAAAAACTGGTAGACAGTCTGCCCAGGCTGTAAAAATTCCATCTACGGCGTCCGACCCATCTCCGGCAGGGGCGAACCTTGTTCGCCCCTGTGATATCCATGCGAAAAATCCGGATGCCCCATTCCCCCCTGACCCCGGCTAGTGTCTCGTACGGTTAGTCGTGTCAAGAAATTCTGAGAGAATTTGGTTGTCGGCAAGGCGCGCCGACGCAGGCCTAGCCAGAGTTAAGCCGAGAAGGCGGAACGCAGCCGGCGACCAAAAGGGCCGGAATTTGAAGACAGGACTAACCGCACGGGACACTAGCGTCCCCGCTCCATTTCTTCCGAAGTCAGAAACATGGCCAGCAACTCGCCCACGGTATGCTGTTTTTCCAGCGGATGCCGCAGAGGATGTGCGAAATTGATCCGGTAGCGGTTGCAGCGGCCTTGGCGATGGCGCTGCAGCACCTCACAATCCACCAGATCCTTGATGATTTTCTGGGTTGCCCGTTCCGTAATTCCGACCCGTTGCGCCACTTCCCGCAGCACTGCATCCGGATAACGACCGAGACAGATCAGCACATGGGCATGGTTGTTCAGAAAGGTCCACTGCTTGGGGACCGACTCGGAATTGGTATCATTGTGTACAGCAACATCCACCGTCACCACATTCCTCCGCAGGCAAGGGATGCAAAGCGCCCGGTCTGCAGGACATGACGCCAAGACCCCGTGGTTGGGCCGGGCGCCGACCAGGATTCGGTCCGCCCGACAAGGAGTTTCCGCCCTTTCAAAACCTGTCCTTCAGAAAGGTTGCGGTCATTTTTGGCCATCGGCAAAAATCTCTTGACGGGCGCCGATGGTTTCCGTTAACTTACGAATCAAAATATACGAAGTTTTTTACGCGAAAGAAGAAGTACTACTTCTCGAGGGAATTGTCAAGTCTTTCGCTGAAGCGGCAACACAGGACAAGTTTTTCCGATTTCGGGACAGAACGAAACCACGCTCTCATAGAGCCGCCATACCAAAATCCGACCAGCAGGAGGAGACTTCATGACGCGCAGACTGAACACCATTGACGGCAACACCGCCGCCGCGCACGTTGCCTATGCGACCAACGAGGTGATTGCCATCTACCCCATCACCCCGTCGTCCAACATGGGCGAAATTTCCGATCTGAAAAGCGCCAAGGGTGAAAAGAACATCTGGGGCACCGTGCCCATCGTCACCGAGATGCAGTCCGAAGCGGGTGCCGCCGGTGCGGTGCATGGCGCCCTGCAGGCCGGCGCCCTGACCACGACCTTTACCGCCAGCCAGGGCCTGTTGCTGATGATTCCCAACATGTTCAAGATCGCCGGCGAACTGACGCCGACGGTGTTTCATGTTTCGGCGCGGGCCCTTGCCGCGCAGGCCCTATCCATCTTCGGCGACCATTCCGACGTCATGGCCTGCCGCTCCACCGGCTGGGCCATGCTGTGCTCCAACAATGTCCAGGAGGTCATGGACCTGGCCCTCATCGCCCAGGCCTCGACCCTGCGCAGCCGGGTGCCCTTCATTCACTTCTTCGACGGTTTCCGTACCTCCCATGAAGTGCAGAAGGTCGAAGAACTGAGCCACGACGACATGCGCGTCATGCTCGACGACGACCTCATCGCCGACCATCGGCAGCGCGCCCTGTCGCCGGACCATCCCGTCATTCGGGGCACCTCCCAGAATCCGGACGTCTATTTCCAGGGCCGTGAATCCGTCAACCGCTACTATCAGGCGACGCCGGCCATCGTCGCCGAGGAGATGGAGCGCTTCGCCCGCCTGACCGGCCGCCAGTATCGCCTGGTCGATTACGTCGGCGCGGCGGATGCCGAACGGGTCATCATTCTCATGGGCTCCGGAGCGGACACGGTCCATGAAACCGTCGAAGCCCTGGCCGCCCGGGGCGAGAAGGTCGGTCTCCTCAAGATCCGTTTGTACCGGCCGTTCCCGGCCGAGGCGCTGCTGGCCACCCTGCCGGCGACGGTGCGCAAGATTGCCGTGTTGGATCGGACCAAGGAACCGGGTTCCCTGGGCGAGCCGCTCTATCTGGATGTCTGCGGCGCCCTCGGCGAGGCCTTCGCCGCCGGCCACAGCGCCCTGTCCGCCATGCCCCGGGTGGTCGGCGGCCGCTACGGCCTCGGCTCCAAGGAATTCACCCCGGCCATGGTCAAGGCGGTATTCGACAACCTCAAGGACGATGTGCCGAAAAACCATTTCGTCATCGGTATCGAGGACGACGTCTGCGGTACCAGCCTGAGCTACGATCCGGCCTACTCCAACGCCAAGAGCGATCTCTACTCGGCCCTGTTCTACGGCCTAGCCTCGGACGGCACCGTCGGCGCCAACAAGAACTCCACCATGATCATCGGCGAAAAGACCGACTACCAGGTACAGGCCTATTTCGTCTACGACTCCAAGAAGGCCGGCACCATCACCACCTCCCATCTGCGCTTCGGCAAGGCGGCCATCCGCTCGCCCTACCTCGTGGATCGGGCCGATTTCGTCGCCTGTCACAACTTCACCTTCCTGGAGAAGTGCGACATGCTGTCCAAGGCGCGGGAGGGAGCGACCTTCCTGCTCAACTCCCTGTATGATCAGGATCAGGTGTGGAATCAGCTGCCGCGCGAGGTCCAGGAGCAGATCATCACCAAAAAGCTGCGGTTGTTCGTCATCAATGCCGGCAAGATCGCCGATGACATCGGCCTGGGCGGCCGCATCAACGTCATCATGCAGACCGCCTTCTTCAAGATTTCCAACATCATCCCCTTGGAAAACGTGCTGCCGGCCATCAAGGACGCCATCCATAAAAGCTACAGCAAAGCCGGGGACAAGGTCGTCGCCATGAACTGCCAGGCGGTGGATGCCGCCCTGGAGAACCTTTTCGAGGTGCCGATTCCGGCCGCCGCCGACAGCGCCCTGCAGCGTCCGCCCATGGTGGCGGCCAATGCGCCGCCCTTCGTGCAGGAGGTGCTGGCCACCATCATCGCCGGCAAAGGGGACAGCCTGCCCGTCTCCCGCATGCCTTCGGACGGAACCTTCCCGACTGCCACCTCCCGGTATGAAAAACGCAACATCGCCCTGGAAATTCCGGTCTGGGACGAAGAACTGTGCGTGCAGTGCGGACTCTGCTCCTTCGTCTGCCCCCATGCCACCATCCGCATGAACATCTACGCTCCGGAATGCCTGCAGGGGGCGCCGGCCACCTTCAAATCCGCCGAAGCCCGGGGCCAGGAGTACGCCGGCATGCGCTGCTCGGTGCAGGTGGCGCCGGAGGACTGCGTCGGCTGCGGCATCTGCGCCGAGGTCTGCCCGGCCAAGAGCAAGGAAAATCCGGAGCATAAAGCCCTGACCATGGCCTTCAAGGTGCCCCTCAGGGAGCAGGAAGCCCACAACTGGGATTTCTACCTCGGCCTGCCGGCCCTGGATGCCGCTCGGATCAAACGGGACACCCTCAAGGGCAGCCAGCTGATTACCCCGCTGTTCGAGTTCTCCGGAGCCTGCTCCGGTTGCGGTGAAACGCCCTATCTCAAGCTCATGTCGCAGCTGTTCGGCGATCGGGCCCTGGTGGCCAACTCCACCGGCTGCACCTCCATCGTCGGCGGCAATCTGCCCACCACCCCCTGGGCGACGCGTCAGGACGGTCGGGGCCCGGCCTGGTCCAACTCCCTGTTCGAGGACACGGCGGAATTCGGTTTCGGCATGCGCCTGGCCGTGGACAAGCTGACCGTGTCGGCCCGCGAACTGCTGGCCCAGCTGCAGAACTGCGGATGCCGCGTCTGCGGAGCCATGCGGCCGCTGATGGCCGAGATCCTGGCGGCCGTACAGGACAGCCAGAGCGCCATCGAAGCCCAGCGGGAACGGGTCGCCAACCTCAAGGAGAAACTGAAGGACTGCACCGAACCGGCGGCGAAAAAACTCCTGACGGTAGCCGACTACCTGGTTCAAAAATCGGTCTGGTGCGTGGGCGGCGATGGCTGGGCCTACGACATCGGCTACGGCGGTCTGGACCACGTCATCGCTTCGGACAAGAACATCAACCTGCTGGTCCTCGATACCGAGGTCTATTCCAACACCGGCGGTCAGGCCTCCAAATCCACGCCCCTCGGGGCCGTGGCCCAGTTTGCCGCCGGCGGCAAGAATACCCCGAAAAAGGACCTCGGCCTGATGGCCATGGCCTACGGCACCGCCTACGTGGCCGGCGTCTCCCTGGCCAACCCGGCCCAGGCCATCAAGGCCTTCCTCGAGGCGGAGGCATTTGACGGACCGTCGCTGATCATCGCCTATGCCCACTGCATTGCCCACGGCATCAATATGACCACCGGTATCGACACCCAGAAAAAGGCCGTCGCCTGCGGTCACTGGCCCCTGTTCCGCTACAATCCGGCCCGTGCCGACGAGGGTCTGAACCCCCTGCAGTTGGACAGCAAGGAACCCACCCTTTCCTTCGAGGATTTCGCCAACACCCAGAATCGTTTCCGGGTCTTGCGGCGCAGCAATCCCGAAGCCGCTGCGGAGCTTATCGCCCGGGCCAACGCCTGGACCAAGCGCCGGCAGGCGCTGTATCGCAAACTGGCTGAATAACGACGGAACCGAATTATCAACCACCTGCGGGTGAGGCGCGCCTCGCCCGCAGGTTCAAGGAGATCAATAGATGAATCCCCAAGTCATGATTGTCATGGGCAGCGACTCGGACTACCCGGTCCTGCAGGAAACCGAGCAATTGCTCAAAAAGTTCGACATTCCCTTTGAGACCCATGTCGCCTCGGCCCATCGTGCACCGCACAAGGTTGCGGCCCTGTCCGAACAGGCAGCGGCACGCGGCATTCGGGTGATCATCGCCGCCGCCGGCCTGGCTGCCCACCTGCCCGGCGTGGTGGCGGCCGGCACGGTCCTGCCGGTCATCGGCGTGCCCATGGGCGGCGGCCCTCTGAATGGTGTGGACGCCCTCTACTCCATCGTGCAGATGCCGGCCGGCATCCCCGTCGCCACCATGGCCATCGGCAAGAGCGGAGCCCGCAACGCGGCCCTGTTGGCGGCTCAAATGCTGGCCCTGGCCGATCCCGCCCTGACCGAAAAACTGCTCGCCCATCGTCGGCAAATGGCCCTGGAAGTGGAAGAAAAAGACCAGCAACTTCAGCAGTCCCGGTGAAGTTCCTTCGTCACCGGGAATGTGCTCACCAGCTCAATAAAGCCACGGCATTTAGCCGTGGCTTTAGCTTAACAGAGCGGTTCGGAACAGGGGGTTGCAAGACCCTGTGCCACTGCGGCTGATTAGTGGCAACGGAACCGCGGCAAAAAAAATTGGCACTTTGCCCGGCAGCGTGCTAGCATGCGCGATGGGCCTGGGATGGCCGCTGCCTCGAATCGGCAGGTCGGCGGTACCCGGATTACCATGTTCACCCCATCCGGAAGGCCCGGATGGCAAACGGGTTGGAAGGAGATATGGGCCATGAGCAGCCCGAGACTGGAAATTATCGAACGCTACTGCAAGGGATGCAGTATCTGCGTGGAGTTTTGTCCCACCCATGTTCTGGAAATGGATGGCTTTCTGGCCACGGTGGTGCGCCCCGAGGCTTGCATCGGCTGCATGCAGTGTGAACTGCGCTGCCCCGACTTCGCCATCAAGGTATATAAGGAGTAACCGTTCACCCGCCGCGGAGAAGGGGCTCGCGCCCCCACGCGAGGGCCGCATGCCGCCATGCCTGGAGTTTGGCCGGCGCCATCCGGGCGCCGGACACCTTCGGCATGGGCGCCCCGAGCCCCTTGCTGAACAGTTGCTAAAAGGATTGACAGCTTTTCCGACAGGAGGTTTCACAGGTGGCAAAAAAGGTTGCTCTGCTCCAGGGAAATGAGGCCAGCGCATACGGAGCCTTGTACGCCGGATGCCGGTTTTTCGGTGGTTACCCCATCACGCCATCCACTGAAGTGGCCGAAGTCATGGCCGTCGAACTGCCCAAGGTCGGTGGCAAATTCATCCAGATGGAGGATGAGATCGGTGCCATGGCCTCGATTCTGGGCGCGTCCCTGACCGGCGCCAAGGTCCTGACGGCCAGCTCCGGCCCCGGCATGTCCCTCAAGCAGGAACTCATCGGCTATGCCTGCATCGCCGAAATTCCGTGTGTCATCGTCAATGTCATGCGCGGCGGACCCTCGACGGGCATGCCCACCGGGCCCAGCCAATCGGATATCATGCAGGCCCGCTGGGGCACCCATGGGGATCATCCGACCATCGCCCTGGTGCCGGCATCCTGCCAGGAAATCTTCACCGAGACGGTCCGTGCCTTCAACCTGGCCGAAATCTACCGCATGCCGGTACAGGTGCTGCTGGACGAAATCAACGGCCACATGCGCGAACGCATCGAGCTGCCGGAACCCGGCGAATTGGAAGTCCTCGACCGGGCGGCGCCGTCGGTGCCCCCCGAGCAATATCTGCCCTTTGATCCCAGCGTTGGGGATGTCCCGCCCCTGGCTGCCTTCGGTTCCGGCTACCGGTTTCACGTCACCGGCCTGAACAAGGCCCCCGATGGATTCCCGACCACCCGGGCGGAACTGGTGGATGCCGAAGAACGCCGCCAGCTGCGCAAGATCGAGGCGGCCCGCGATCTCATCGAAAAGAACGAGGAATATCTTCTGGACGACGCCGAAGTGGCGGTCATCGCCTTCGGCACCATCAGTCGCTCGGCCCGGCACGCGGTCAACGCTTTGCGTGAGCAGGGCATCAAGGCCGGCCTGTTCCGTCCCATCACCCTGTGGCCCTTCCCGGAGCGACGCGTAGCGGAATTGGCCAAACAGGTCAAAGGCATGCTGGTTCCGGAAATGAACCTCGGCCAACTGGTGTTGGAGGTGGAACGGGTGGTCAAGGGAGCCTGCTCCGTGTCCAGCCTCACCCGGGTCGACGGCGAGCCCATCACGCCGGACCAGATCATGGAACAAATCAGGGAGGTGTGCTAGCCATGGCCTTCAATTACGAACAATATCTGCGACCGGGCAAATTGCCCCACATCTGGTGTCCCGGATGCGGCCACGGCATCGTCCTCAAGGGACTGCTGCGGGCCATGGACGCCTGCCATCTCGACAAGGATCGCACCGCCGTGGTATCCGGCATCGGCTGCGCCAGCCGTCTGCCCGGCTATGTCGATTTCAATACCCTGCACACCGCCCATGGCCGAGCGGCGGCGTTTGCCACCGGCATCAAGCTGGCGCGGCCGGAAATGACGGTTTTGGTGGTCGGTGGCGACGGCGACGGCGTGGCCATCGGCGGCAACCATTTCATCCATGCCTGCCGCCGCAACATCGACATGACCTACGTGCTGTGCAACAACTATATCTACGGCATGACCGGCGGCCAGTTTTCGCCCTGCACCCCCATGGGCGACAAGGCCTCCACCACCCCTTACGGCAATCCCGACCCGACCTTCGACATCGCCAAGCTGGCCATTGGCGCCGGCGCCACCTTCGTGGCCCGCACCACCGCCTTCCATGCCACCCAGATCGACAAACTGATCGCCGAGGGCATCCGTCACAAGGGCATGTCGGTCATCGAGGTGCTGGACGACTGTCCCACCGCATTCGGTCGGCGCAACAAATTCCGTTCCGTGGTGGAAATGATGAAGCGCTTCAAGGAGACCGCCGTGCCGGCGGCCACGGCCGCCAAGATGAGTGCCGAGGAATTGCAGGGCAAAATCGTCACCGGCATCCTGCACCGCGAAGAGCGTCCCGAATACTGTGAGCAATACCAGCAGGTCATCGATCGCGCCCGGGGCGCATGAAATATTCCAAAGCAGCAGGTGCCTCATTCAGCAGTCATGGAGAAGGGTCTCCCGTCCCCCAGACCGAGACCTTTTCGTGAACAGTTCCACAGAGCAAGGAGCAAGTCGTGTCCAGACGCTATGAATTGCGTTTTTCCGGAGCCGGCGGCCAGGGCCTGATCACCGCCGGCATCATTCTGGCCGAAGCCGCCGCCATCATCGAAAATCAGTATGCCGTGCAGTCCCAGAGCTATGGTCCCGAAGCGCGCGGCGGAGCTTCCAAATCGGAGGTCATCGTTTCCGACGGCCCCATCGACTATCCCAAGGCCACCCTGGTCGATGCCTGCCTGGCCCTGACCCAGGAAGCGGCGGACAAGTATTCCGACACCATCAAAAGCGGTGGCCTGCTGCTGGTGGATGAGGATTTCGTCAAGGCTCCACCCCAAGGAGATTTCAAGGTAGTGCGCCTGCCCATCATCAACACCGCCAAGAACGATTTGGGCCGGGCCATCGTCGCCAACGTCGTTGCGCTGGGAGCGATGGTCGCTCTGACCGGCGTGGTGCGGCGCGAGTCAGGCGAAGAGGCGGTGCTGCGCAAGGTGCCGGCGGCTTTCGCGGAACTCAACAAGAAGGCCTACAATGCCGGCTACGACCGGGTCAAGGCCCTGCTGGGCTGAGGGCATGGCGGGGGCGGGTCCGGGACCCGCCCCTACAATTCGCCGCGGCCTTCCTGGGCGATGAAAGTCTCGGCCAGGGTCACATCCTCCCGGCAGCCGCAGAAGAAGGGCCGCACCTCATCCAGTTTCTCCGGCACCACTTCCAGCACCCGCCCGCGACCGGTGGACGCCGCGCCGCCGGCCTGTTCCACCAGCAAGGCCATGGGGTTGAGTTCGAACAGCAGGCGCAATTTGCCCTGAGCCGCACCCTGCAGATGGGGATAAAAAAAGATCCCGGAGCCCTTCATCAGCAGTTGGTTGATATCCGGCACCAGGCCGCCGCTGTAGCGCAGTTTCACCCCGTTCGCCTCCAGTTCATTGACCAGACGCGTGGTTCCCGCCGTATACCGGCTGCGCAGGCCGCCCGGCGCGTAGATGGTGGCCTTCGGCGCCATACGGACATTGCGCCGTAGCAGGGTATATTCCATCAGCTGGTTCATGCCGAACTCATGCACCCCTTTGCCTGTGGTATATACCAGGGTGGTGCGCGGACCATAAAGGATATACAAGGCCGCCGCCTGGCGGATGCCGGGCTGCAGCACATCGGCACCCAGGTAAATGGAAGCGATGGTACCCACCGCCAGGTTCACATCCACCAGAGAAGAGCCGTCCAGGGGATCGTAGGCGACGGAATAATTGCCGGAGCGATGAGGGGCGACGGCCACGATTTCCCGGCCTTCTTCGGAAGCGACATTGGTCACCACCCCGGACTGGGCGAGGCGCTTGCGCATGATGCGATCGGACAGCACATCGAGGGTCAGTTGCTGTTCGCCATACAGGTTGGAGGTACCGGCCACGCCCAGATCGCCGGTACGGATGGAGTTGATGATGTACTTGGATGCCTCGGCGATTTCGCAGATGAGATGAATCAGGGCCTCCTCTTCGCCCTCCTCACGCAGGTAACGACGCAGATCGATATGGAACTTGGTCTTGCCGGCCTCCAGCATAAACGCCTCCCTTTCCTGCCGGGCCTGCACCGCAGGGGCCGGCCCGGCTTGACGGCTCCATTGCGGATGCTAATATTTTTATCATATTTTCCCCATTTGCCAAAAACCGGGAGGCAGCATGGACGAACCCTTCGATAACAACGGCAGAAAAAAAACCACTTCCGAGAAAATCTGGGATTCCACCCGCAAAACCTTGCACATGGCGACTTTTCAGGCCGGCAAGTACAAGCGCATCGTCCAGAAAAAGATCGATCTGGCCGCCCTGCATCGCAAAATCGATGCGTCCCACAACGATTTGGGTCGCTTGATCGACGAGTTGCGCGAGCAGCAAATCGCCGACCTGCTTGCAGCGGAAGAGGTACAGGCCCTGTTCGTCCGCCTGGACGGGCTGAAACAGGCCGCAGCGGAAATCGAAGCGGAAATCGAGGACATCAAGGAAGAGACGGAGGAACGCCCACCGGAACCGGGTGAGCAATGACCGGGCAGAAAAATAGATGAAAAAGACCGGCGACCTCCACTCAGGGGTCGCCGGTCTTTTTTTATCAGCGGGTGTGTTTCAGAGGTCTCGGTATGCTGTGAAGTCGATTGTCCTTGATTTCACGGTCCTGCTTTTTCATGGCGGATTGAATTTCGTCCTCCACTTCCGCCAATTCCTCGGCATGCCGTTCCATGATTTCCAGGTCGGCATCGAGACGTTCCACATCCTTCTTTAAAGCTTCTTCAGGTGTTGGGCGGTTCGTGTCCGATTTTTTCCCTTGGGTCATAATTCCTCCTGCTGACGGCTGGTTGTTCGGTCCCGGGCAACATGCCCGGGTTATGCAACAGTTCCGGTTCGCGAGGCTTACCCTGGTACGACGAGTATACCACAGGGTTGCGAAACAAGGGGCAAGGGGATGGAAAAGCCCGCACCGCAGCTTGGATTTCGGAGTGAACCCGACATGAGAAGGGGCCGCCTTCCCGTTTCGGAAAGACGGCCCCGCATCCATGGTAGGAAGGGTCAGAAGTTGAAGGTGAGGTTCAGTGCACCGATGGTTTCCGTATTCACTCCGGCGTCCTTGGCGGCGCTGCAGATGCCGGAGGAGAAGATGAAGGTCGGGCTGAGGGTCAGTTGGTCGGTGAGGGCGTAATCCAGGCTGGCGCTCAGTTCGTAGTTGTGGAATCCGGAATAATCTCCGACACTGTAATCGGAATGCAGATTGTAGGAGACCAGGGCCCCCAGGTTGAGGGCCAGCTTGTCCATCAGCTCGAAGGTGTGACTGACATCAAAGGTAAAATAAAGACCTTCCTCGTCTGCGGCGTCCCAGTCCCAGTAGAGATTTACGGTCGGAGCCAGCAGAGTATTGACGGTCAGCCCGGCGAACAGTTCATTGGTGTCCTCGGCGCCATCCAGGCCATACCAGATATTGCCGACGTTCACGGAAACCAAGTCACCGAAATCGTGGGCATAGCTGATAATGACGTCGGTTTCGTTCATTTCTCCGGACTTGTAGTTGTCGCCGCTGGTCAGCTGCCAGTTGTGCCAGGTGCTCAGGGTCCAGCCGCCGGAGGTGAGGTCGATGCCGCCCTGAATGGTTGGCCGGCTGTCACTGAGATTGAATCCGCGCCACAGGTATTTGCTCCAGACTCCGACATAGACATCGCCCTCGACTTCGATGGCGGCCGCGGCCGGCTGGCTCAATCCCAGACCGAGTACGGCGGCGAACAACAGAACAACGCTCCATTTTTTCATTTTCAAGCCTCCTTGATGGAAATGTCCCGAGCGGCGCACCGCTCGGGAGCGGATGATCATTTGGTGGTGCCGTTGACATTCTCCTGACCGGGAGAGAACACCGTACCGAGGCGTACGGTCTGGAAGTCCGCATAGGCATTGGCGCCGTGCTCGGTGAAGTCGAGGCCGGCCATCTCCTCTTCCTTGGACACCCGCATGCCGATGACCAGGTCGATGAGTTTGAAGAGAATCAAGCCGGTGCCGAAAGCCCAGACGAATATGGCACCGATGCCCAGGAGCTGCACGCCGACCTGGTTCAGAGAGAAACCGGCGCTGTCGAACAGACCCGCGGCCAGGGTGCCCCAGGCGCCGCAGACGCCATGCACCGATACGGCGCCGACGGGGTCGTCCACCCGGATGCGGTCGAAGAACAGGACCGAAGCGAACACCAGCACCCCGGCGATGGCGCCGATGATGATGGCGGATACCGCACTGACATTGGCGCAACCGGCGGTGATGCCGACCAGGCCGGCCAGGGCGCCGTTCATGGTCATACCGATATCGCTCTTGCCGAACTTGATCCAGGTCGCAAACATGGCGGTGATGGCGCCGGCGGCGGCGGCCAGGGTGGTGGTTACCGCAATGATGGCGATGGAGGTATCCCCGACCGTGGTGGAACCGGGGTTGAAACCGTACCAGCCGAACCAGAGCAGGAAAACGCCCAGAGCCGCCAGAGGGATGTTATGACCGGGAATCGGCTTGACCCGGCCGGCCTTGTCGTATTTGCCGAGACGGGGGCCGACGACGATGGCCCCAGCGAGGGCCAGCCAGCCGCCGACGGAGTGCACGACCGTCGATCCGGCAAAATCGATGAAGCCCAGGTTTTCCAGCCAGCCGCCGCCGTGGAACAGCCCGCCCCAGGCCCAGGAGCCGGAGATGGGGTAGATGATGGCCGATACCAGGGCGGAATAGACCAGATAGGCGCTGAACTTGGTCCGCTCGGCTACCGCCCCCGAGATGATGGTGGCCGCCGTCGCGGCAAAAACCACCTGGAACATCCAGAAGGCAAAGTTCCAGGGTGCATCATCGCCCGTGGCCCCACTGAAAAAAAAGTCGGTAGTGCCGAAAAAGCCGTTGGAAGTACCGAACATCAGGCCGAACCCCACGGCCCAGAAGGCGATGGAACCGACGGAAAAGTCCATCAGATTTTTCATGATGATGTTGCAGGCGTTCTTGGCCCGGGTGAAGCCCGTCTCGACCATGGCGAACCCGGCCTGCATGATGAACACCATGAATGCCGCTACCAGGGTCCAGACGAAATTCAAATTGTTCTGTACATCTTCCGCCGTAACCGGTACTTCGTCCGCCAGACCGGTGGCCGGAAGGGCCAGCAGCAGCGCAACCGCCAGATATTTGCTGAATCGTTTCACGTCGCTACCTCCTCGGATTATGTGAAGCCTGGCTTTACAGGGCTTCCGGACCGGTTTCGCCGGTACGAATGCGAACCACCTGTTCCACGTCGTAGACAAAAATCTTGCCGTCGCCGATGGTTCCGGTTTTGGCCGCATTCTGCACGACCGTCACGACTTCCTTGGCCTGATCGGCGCGAATCACCAATTCGATTTTGATTTTGGGAATGAAGTCGATCTGGTATTCAGCGCCACGATAGAGTTCGGTATGCCCCTTTTGCCGGCCGAAGCCGCGAACCTCGCTCACGGTCATGCCGCTGATCCCCATGCCGGCCAGAGCTTCCTTGACATCTTCGAGCTTGAAGGGCTTGATGATGCATTCGATTTTTTTCATGGGCTGCTATCCTTCCTTCCAATTACCCCGGTGGTGCCGGGAGAGAGGTGGTGGTCCAGGCGCTCCGGATACGCCTGGCTCCTTGGCAAAAACGGTAATGGGCGAATGCTTTCGGAAAGGTCCGCAGGACTTGCGCTCCCAGACATTTCCGCGTTTTGAGCTCGTGTCTTTCCTATCGCACAGCATGTGCCAAAATATTTTCTATAATAATTTCGTACACTTAAAGTTTTTATAGGGAATTTATTGATGAATAATTAAGCAAATCGGAAGGAAGATTTCAGGAATGCTGAGCATTTATGCGGCAGGTTTCAAAGCCTCGACAGCAGCTAAGCAGAAATGCAGGCGGGAAGGGACCTCAAACGGGCGGCCGACGGCCCAAACCGTCGACCGCCCGGGATGGAGCGGAGGGGCCGACGGTTTGGAGAAAGCCACGCCGCCGGCGGCATGTTATCAGGTAGTGGGACGTTCGTTCTTTTCCTCTGGTCGGCCAAAAGTACGCACGGTTTCGGCCATCCTGAGCAACCGCTGATTGACCAGATCGTTGACCGACCCTTCGGGCCAACTACCATCGTCGAGTCGTTGCCCGGTCGGCATGCCGGTCAGAATTTCGAGACCCTCATCGACATGGCTGACGGCCCAGATGCTGAACCGGCCCTGTTCGACGGCATCGATGATCTCCTGTTTCAGCATCAGGTTCTGCACATTTTGCACCGGGATGATCACCCCCTGGCGGCCCGTCAGTCCCTGCGCCTTGCACACGGCGAAAAAACCTTCGATTTTTTCGTTCACTCCACCGATGGGCTGCAACTGCCCCCGCTGGTTGATCGATCCGGTGACGGCAATGCCCTGCTGCAGAGGCTTATCCGCCAGGGACGACATGATGGCAAAAAACTCCGCCGCGGAGGCGCTGTCACCCTCGACCCCGCCATAGGACTGTTCGAAACAGATGGAAGCCGCCAGAGTCAAAGGCTTGTCCTGGGCGAAGCGATCCCCCATCAGGCCGCCCAGAATCATCATTGCCTTGTCGTATATGGGGCCGGACAGCTTGGCCTCCCGTTCGATGTTGATCACACCGCCCTTGCCGAGAAAGGTCCGGGCGGTGATGCGGGACGGTTTGCCAAAGGAATAATCTCCCATCAGGTACACCGACAGACCGTTGACCTGACCGACCACGGCGCCGTCCGTATCCACCAGAATGCGGCCCTCTTCGATATTTTCCTGGATCAGGTCCTCGATTTTGTTGGAACGATAGACTTTCGCCTCGACGGCCAGGGCCACATGGTCCGCGTTGACCAGGGCGGCATCCTGCTGCCGCGCATAGAAGGACGCCTCCCGGATCAAATCGGTGAGATCGATGAAGCGGCAGGACAGGCGTTTCTTGTCCTCGATGAGGCGGGCGGCATGCTCCACGACCCGCGCCACCCCCTCCGGACCGAAGGGCAGCAACTCTTCCTTGCGGCACTGGGTGGCGACGAACTGGGCGTATTGATGGACGTTCTCCCAGGTGTTTTTCATCATGCCGTTGAAATCGGCCTTGACCTTGAACAGCTTGCGAAAATCGGGGTCCAGCTGATACAGCAGGTAATAAAACAGGGGGATGCCGATGAGAATGACCTTGCATTGCAGAGGAATCGGCTCCGGCTTGAGGGACACCGTGGCAATGAGTCGATACTGCTCGGCCATATCCTCAATCTTGATGACCTGGTTGCGCAGGCAGCGCTTCAAGGCCTCGTAGGAAAACAAGTTGATTAACACTTCTCGGCAATCGAGGATCAGGTAGCCGCCGTTGGCGCGGTGCAGGGCACCCGACTTGATCATGGTGAAGTTGGTGGTGGCGTTGCCCATCTGGATAATGTGCTCGATGCGCCCGAACAGATCGAAGTAGGTCGGGTTCGTCTCATAGATGATGGGCGCGCCCTTGAGTTCGCTGTTGTCGACCAGCAGGTTGATCTGGTAGCGCTCGAAAGACGGTTCCTGGCGGGCCATGCGACCCCCGGGCAGGGCGATCTGCGGCCCTCCGCCGGGGCGAAATTCCTCCACCCGGCCGAGGAGATCCTGCCGGGTGTTCTCGAAATGCGCCAGCACCCGCTCATGGCCCTGATAGGTTTTTTCAAGGTCCTCGAACAGGTGGGCCAGGGCGTTGTCGAGCAATTTTTTCTCCATTTCCAAGGTGGCGGCCCGCATTTCCTTTTCGAGTTCGACGATCTGCCGCAGGGTGTCGTTAAGCAGGCCCTGCAGTTCACTGCCCTTGTTTTCGTAAGTGTTTCGTTCCTCTTCGGACAGGTCGGCGAACTCCTGCTGGGACAGCGGCTCGCCGTTGCGGACCGGCACCAGCACCAGGCCGCCGACGGTGCGCTGCAGCAGGAAACTTTCGGCATTGACCCGCTCTTCCAGGGCCTGAACCAATTTCTTGTTTTTTTCCTGGGATTCGCTGGCAATGGCGTTTTTCGCCTGTTCGTATTCCTTGCTCTCAAAAACCTTCGGGATGGCTTCCCCGAAGTGGCTGATCAATTCTGCCATGTCCGTCTGCAGCGCTTTGCCCAAGCCGGCCGGCAAGCGAATCCAGCTCGGCCGGTCGCCATCCCGAAAATCATGGACATAGCACCAGTCGTCCGGCACCGGTTCGTCCGGCGCCCGGCGCTCCAGAATCCGCTTGATGGTCGAAGAACGACCGGTACCCGGATCGCCGAGGATGAAGACATTGAATCCCGACGAATCGATGCTAAGTCCGAATTCGATAGCCGTCAGAGCGCGATCCTGGCCGATGGTTTCGTCGGGACACTTCAATTCTTCCGTTGATGAGAATTCGAACTGGGCCGGGTCACAACGCCAGGTGAGTTCCTGGGTAGCCAATCGATACTGTTCCATGCCAAACCCTCTCTGTCTGATACCCGGCACGCCTCGCGGAAACCCCGCACTTTGCATGCCCAAGGGAAACCTGCATCAAAAACGGTTGCCTGCCGCCAACGATTACCTAATAATATCTAGATACTATCAACTCGCATCCATCTGGCAAGCCGCACCCGCCAAGAGAAATCGTCTATAGCCGCCGTTGACCCCAATCCGGCGCTTTTTCGGAAGGTCATTGCCCCGATGCTCGAATGGGTTATCCATTGGTGGACCCTGCTGCCCGACGGCGCCTCCTACTACCTGCTGGTGGCCCTCGTGGCCGGACTGGAATCCCTGGTCATGGTCGGGCTGCTGGTACCGGGCAGCGTGCTGGTCGGCTTGGCGGGGTTCATGGCCGCCCATGGCCAAGGCCGCCTCGCCGGGATCATGTTCGGCGCCGCCGGCGGTGCTCTGCTCGGCGATACTCTCAGCTACATCATCGGAGCCCGCCTCGGGCCGCGCCTGCTGTTTTCCCGCCCCTTCCAACGACGTCGGGAATTGTTGCAGAAGGGTCAGTTGCTGTTGCGCGAACACGGCCGCAAAAGCCTCTTTTTCGGCCGCTTCATCGGCCCCCTGCGCGGCATGATGCCGTTTCTGACCGGGACCGCCCGCCTGGCGCCCAAACCTTTTCTGGTCACCACCCTGCTCAGCTGCCTGCTCTGGGGGCTGGTCTATCCGGGCATCGGTTTTTTGGGAGCGGCAAGTTGGCGCCAGGTTGAACGTCTCAGCGGCCAGTTGAGCCTGGTCGTGGCACTCCTGCTGGTTGTGACCGTCGGCAAAGGGTTTTGGCCCCGTCTGCGCATCTTCCTGCAGGAGCCGCGCCCGGTTGCCCTCAGCCGCCGAACCCTGTTCCTGCTGCTCCTGATCCTTGGCGCCCTGTTCGGGGGCATGGTCCTGATCATTCGTTGTTACCTGCGCGGATAACTCAGGAACCGCTTGCTCTCCCATGGCCTTTTGATTATCATGAGCGGCCCTGATTGCCCTGAATAGGAGACACGCGACATGCCCCTGCGACTGCCGGCGGAATGGGAAGAACAGGACGGAGTGCTGCTGGCCTGGCCCCACGAAGAAAGCGACTGGCACCCCTGGTTGGAGGTGGTGGAACCGGTATTTTTACGCCTTGCCAAGGAAATCAGCCGCTTTGAAAAGGTCTTGATCGTGGCCGGCGATGCGCACACATTGCTGCCTCGGCTACAGACTGTCGGCATTGATCCGGAGCGGGTCATGGTGGTGGAATTGCCCACCAACGATACCTGGACCCGCGACTTCGGCCCGATTACCGTTTTAGAGGACGGCCGCCCGCACCTGCTCGATTTCGGCTTCAATGGCTGGGGCTTGAAGTTCCCCGCCCATCACGACAATCAGGTCACCCAGGGCCTGGTCCGCAGCGGAGTTTTCGGCGCCCTGCCCATCACCGTTCCCGGCCTGATCCTGGAAGGCGGCAGCATCGAATCCGACGGCGCCGGCACCCTGCTGACCACCACCACGTGCCTGCTCAACGCCAACCGCAATCCCCATCTGACCCGGGAGCAGTTGGAACAGGAACTGCGCAGCCTGTTGGGCGGCCGACATTTCCTCTGGCTGGAAAACGGCTACCTGGCCGGGGACGATACGGATTCGCATATCGATACCCTGGCGCGCCTGGCACCGGACAACACCATTCTTCATGTCACCTGCGACGATCCGGCGGACGAGCATTTCGAGGCCCTGGCCCGCATGGGCGAGGAACTGGGCGCCCTGCGCACCCCCGAAGATCAGCCTTACCGGCTCATCCCCCTGCCCTGGCCCAAAGCCTGTTTCGATGAAACCGGCCAACGGCTGCCGGCGACCTATGCCAATTTTCTGGTCATCAACCGGGCTGTGCTGGTTCCCACCTATGACGATCCCCGGGACGCACAGGCCCTGGCGGCCATCAGCAACGCCTTTCCGGGACGCAGCATCATCGGCATCGATTGCCGGCCCCTGATTCGCCAGCACGGTTCCCTGCATTGCGTCACCATGCAGTTGCCGAAAGGAGTCCTGTCATGACCACCGAACTGCGCATCGGCCTGGTACAACAAAGCTGCAGCGGCCATCGCCAGGACAACCTGGCCCGCAGCATGGCCGGCATCCGCGAAGCGGCGGCCGCCGGTGCCCAACTGGTGGTGCTGCAGGAGTTGCATGCCGGCCTCTACTTCTGCCAGACCGAAGATACGACCTGTTTCGACCAGGCGGAAACGATTCCCGGTCCCGCCACGGAACAACTCGGCGACCTGGCCCGGGAGTTGAATGTGGTCATCGTCGCCTCCCTGTTCGAACGTCGCGCCCCGGGACTCTATCACAATACGGCGGTAGTTCTGGAGCGCGACGGCCGCATCGCCGGACGCTATCGCAAAATGCACATTCCGGACGATCCGGGCTATTACGAAAAATTCTATTTCACCCCCGGCGATCTCGGCTTCACCCCCATCGATACCTCGGTCGGGCGCCTCGGGGTGCTGGTGTGCTGGGATCAATGGTATCCGGAAGCCGCCCGCCTCATGGCGCTGGCGGGAGCGGACCTGCTCATCTACCCGACGGCCATCGGCTGGGATCCCGCAGATTCTTTGGAAGAGCAGCAACGGCAGCTCGATGCCTGGCTCACCATCCAGCGCTCCCATGCCGTGGCTAACGGCCTGCCGGTGGTGGCCGTCAACCGGGTCGGCTTCGAAGCCAATCCCGCCAACGCCGAGCAAGGCGCCATCTTCTGGGGCAACAGCTTCGTTGCCGGCAGCCAGGGGGAAATCCTGGCCCGGGCGAGCCAGGACCAGGAACAGGTATTGGTGGTCACCGTCGACCGCCGGCGCAGCGAACAGGTGCGTCGCATCTGGCCCTTTCTGCGTGATCGCCGCATCGATGCCTATCACGGTCTGGTAAAACGCTATCTGGACGACTGACCGGTTTCACTGACGACCGCTGTTGCCTTTCCCCTCCCCCACCAGCTACAATGGGCGGCACAGGAAGAAGAACCATCGGCCCGTCGGTGGTTTCCGGCAGCGGGCCACCCCTTTGGAGGCAACCCTAAGCATGGTGCGCGGCCTTATTTTCGATTGTGACGGGGTGCTGCTCGACAGCCTGAAAGCCAATGTCGCCTTTTACAGCGCGGTGTTGCGGGAATTGGGACTGCCGGCCATCGCCGACGACGACCACGAAAAGGTCTACCTCTGCCATACCGTCACGACCCCGGAGGTGTTTGCCGCCCTGCTGGGCCCGGAGCAGGCGGAGAGGGCCGTAAAAATCGCCGCCGCCATCGACTACCGCCAGTTCATCCCCCTCATCGTTCCCGAGCCCGGCATCATGGACCTGCTGGCCGAACTGTCTTCCACCATGCCCCTGGCGGTCGCCACCAACCGGGGCAACAGCATGCACGATTTGAGTGCCTATTTCGGCTTGGATCGTTACTTTTCCGCCATCCTTACCAGCCGCGACGTGGTCAACGGCAAGCCCCACCCCGATCTGTTGCTGCTGGCCTCCGAACGTCTCAAGCTGCCGGTGACCGACCTGCTGTTCGTCGGCGACATGGATGTGGATCGGGAAGCGGCGCGCCGCGCCGGCATGGCCTTCGTCGGCTATAAAGGCCATTTCCCTGATTCCCTCACCATCCAGCATCATCAGGAACTGCCGCAGATCATCCGCAGCATCTCCACCGGCAGCGGCCTGCCGGCGTCAGTTGTATAAGCCCACCGGACCACACCGTTTCACCCGCGGATTGCACCCGGCACCACGTTTTCCAGGCAGGGTGCCTTTTGGTACCATTGCCGAAGCCGGCGACCTTGTTAAACTGAAATGGTACATTGCATCGATGCAAGTCTGCCGTTTCCACCAAGGAGGTGCCGGTGATTCAGCCCCAGGATGTCAAAGCGCAGTTGTCCCGCCATCTGTTGACGGAAGGTTTCGATATCATCCTCGATCTGGAGCGCTCCCGGGGCAGCTGGTTCGTCGACCAGCGCAACGGCGATCGTTACCTCGATTTTTTTTCCATGTACGCCTCCATGGCTGTCGGCTACAACCATCCGCGTCTGCTGGCCGCCTGTGAAGATCTCGGCCGCCTGGCGGTCAACAAGCCGTCCAACTCCGATGTCTATACCACCGCCATGGCGGAATTCGTGGCCACTTTCTCCCGCCTCGCCATGCCCGACCATCTGCCCCACGCCTTCTTTATCGACGGCGGCACCCTGGCGGTGGAAAATGCGTTGAAAACCGCCTTCGACTGGAAAGTGCGTAAGAACCTAGCCGCCGGTCTGCGCGGCGAAAACGGCTCGCAGGTCATTCACTTCCGCCAGGCCTTTCACGGCCGCAGCGGTTACACCCTGTCCCTGACCAACACCTTCGATGCCCGGAAAACCAAGTTTTTCCCGAAGTTTTCCTGGCCGCGTATCAGCATTCCCAAGATTTCCTTCCCTCTCGACGAGCCAGGTCTGGCAGCCGTCGAGATTTTGGAAAATCAGTCCCTGGCAGAGATCCGCAGCGCTATCGCAGAGCATGGCGCCGATATTGCCGCCCTGATCATCGAACCCATCCAGGGCGAGGGCGGAGACAATCATTTCCGGCCGGAATTTTTTCAGGCCCTGCGCGCCATCTGCGATGACCATGAGATCATGCTGGTTCTGGACGAGGTGCAGACCGGAATCGGCCTGACCGGACGGTTCTGGGCCTATGAGCACTTCGGCATTCAACCCGACCTTTTGGCCTTCGGCAAAAAAACCCAGGTCTGCGGCATGCTGGCCTCGCGCCGCGTGGAGCAGGTCGGCTGCCACGTCTTTCAGGAGCGCAGCCGTCTCAACTCGACTTTCGGCGGCAACCTGGTGGACATGGCCCGTTGCCGCTACATTCTGGAAATTATCGAGGAGGAACAACTGGTCGAAAATGCCCGCCGGCAAGGGGCTCTGCTGTTGGCCGAATTGCGGAAACTGGCCGCGGAATTTCCCGAAACCCTGCTCAATCCCCGCGGCCGCGGACTGATGTGCGCCTTTGACGCCCCCGACTCCCATACCCGCGACCAGTTGCTCAAAGCCTTTTTCCAGGCTCGACTGCTGCTTAGCGGCTGCGGCGAATGCGGCATCCGCTTTCGGCCTCATCTCATCGTCAGTGCGGAGGAGATTGGGCAGGGCATCGACATCATCCGCAACGTGCTGCGGCGCGGTGATTTCCGCAAGCTGGAAATCCGGCAGGATCCCTGCCTGCTGACAGGAATTTGAATTGGCTTGCGCAGTTCGGCACCTGTTTCGGAAACACTCTTTCTGACCGCGGGACTATCCCAGGCCGAAACGCATGCCCTGTTTTTTGAACAGCTCGCGCCGAAAAAGCCGGCTGTAAATCAGGAACTGGGCCACCCGATAGAGGGACAGCAGATTTCCCTGCAAACCGATGAAACGCCGCAGCAAGGCCCCCGGACTGTTGAACCGCGCCCGAACCTGGAACGCGGCTTCGGTCAAGGCCTCGGCGGACATGCCGCGCGGTCGAAAGGCGGCATGGTTGAAACGGTAGTCGGGATGCAACCACCAGCAGCCGTCGTACAGCAGGCGCCCGGCAGCGGCCAGTTCGTGGTACCAGGGCGTGTTGGGATAGGGCATGAGGATATTGAAGGCGGCATAGGCGAAGCGGCTTTCCAGGGCAAAATCCAGGATGCCCCGAATGGATTCGAGGGTATCGCCGTCATGGCCCAGGGTAAAAGCGGCCCAGATCTGCAGACCGTACTCACGCAGCACGGCCAGTTCGTGTTGATACCGGGAACCGGCGCCGGAATTGGGGGTTTTGCCCATGACGCGCAGGTTTTCCGGCCGCAGGGATTCAAAACCCATGACGTGCCCCAGACAACCGCTATCCGCCATAAGCCGCATCAATTCCCCATCGTTGACCATATCGAGACTGCCCTGAGAAACCCAGCGCATCTTGAGAGGAATCAACTCCCTGAACAGTTCCTTGGCACTCTCCGGGCTGGCGACAATGTTGTCATCCACAAAAAACAGCAGTTTGCGCTCCTGCGCGTCGATTTCCCTCAATACCTCGTCGATTCGCCGCACCAGATGACGCCCACCGAAAAAACGGCTGGTGGCACAGAACCGGCAGGTGTAACGACAGCCGCGACTGAACTGCAGGAGGGTGATGGGGAGATATCCCTTGCCCCGGAACAGATCCCGGCGGGTCAGGCTTGCCGGCTGGGGAAGGTCGCATGTGCCCTCGTAAAGCGGGCGCAAGACTCCCCGCCGGGCATCCTCCAGAATGTGCTTCCAGACCGGTTCGGCATCGCCGATGCAGACGGCATCGGCATGGCGGCCAACTTCCTGCGGCAGGAGGGTGGCATGCATGCCGCCCATCACCACCGGAACTCCCTGGGCCCGGTAACCGGCGGCGATTTCATAGGCGCGCCGGGCGGTAAAGGTTTCGACGGTGATGGCTGCCAGATCCGTTGGCCGTTCATAGGGGATCGCCTCGATCCGATCGTCGACCAGTTCCACCTCCACGTCGGCAGGCGTCATGCCGGCCAGCACACCGAGTTGCAGGGGCTCCATGCGCCCTTCATCGACGTACAGGCTATGTTCCATCCGGCCGATATTGGGTTTGATCAGGGTGATTCGCATAAACCGCCATCGGGCCCGAGGGCCAGCCCTTGTTTGCGGAAAATTTCCCGCCGCGATGTCAGATTGGCAGCTAGAAACAGAGCCAGTTGCTGAAGATTATGCCCGTTGGCCTGCCGGTCCAGGACCCGGCGGACAATGGTGCCCAAGGCATTGAAACGTTTGCGAGCCCAAAAACAGCCGGCGGTAAGTTCCGCTTCGGTCATGCTCCGGGGACGAAAGGTCGCCATGCCGTAGCGATAGTCGGGCGCAAGCCACCAGGCGGGAAACAGCAAACGCCCTTCCGCGGCCAGGCGCCGGAACAGTGGGGTTCCGGGGATGGGGACCAGAGGATTGAAGTTGGCCAGACACAGCTTGTTGCGAATGGCAAAATCCGCCGCTTCGGCGAATACCGTTTCATCGTCGGCATCATAGCCGAACACAAAGGTGCCATAGACCATCATGCCCCGACGCCGGATTCGGGCCACGGCGGAATCGTAATCGGGCAGCGCGAGGTTGGCGGCTTTGCCCATCTGCACCAGGTTGCCGCGCCGCAGGGATTCAAAACCGATGAGGACGCAGCAGCAGCCGCTTCGGGACAAAAGATCCAGCATGGATGCATCGGCCGCGACATCGATGCTGGCTTGACAGACCCAGCGCAATCCGAGTGGAGCAACGGCCTGCAGCAGTTCCCGGGCACGGGCCGGATCGGCGAACAGGTTGTCGTCCACCAGAAAAACCATCCGCCCCGACAATGCGGCCAGCTCGGCAACCAGGTCGGCAACCGGCCGATAACGCAGCGACGTGCCGTAAAAGGCATGCACGGAACAGAAGTCACAGGCATAGCGGCAGCCGCGACCGAACTGCACGGGATGGATGGGAAGATATTTCTTGCCGGCAAAAATGGTACGGTCCGGAATCAGGCCGGAAGTCAGCGGCGGCTGCGGCCCGCGGTAGAGACGGCGCAGGCGACCGCTGCGGGCATCGGCCAGCAGTTGCGGCCAGATCCCCTCGGCATCCCCCATGACCACCGCATCGACATGCCGGAGCACTTCTTCCGGCAGCAGGGTTGGATGATGGCCGCCCGCAACCACCGGGATGCCGCGACCCCGGAATTGGGCCGCCAGTTGATAGGCCCGGCGGGCGGTAAAAGTCTGGATGGTCATGGCCACCAGATCGGCCGATTCCTCATCCGGAATCGGCTCCACCCGTTCATCACGCAGAGCCACTTCGACATCCGCCGGAGTGAGGCTTTTCAGAATGGCAAACACCAGCGGCTCCATGGCATCCGCGGAGCGTACATCGGCCAGGTTGGGTTGCAGAAAAAGTACCTTCACCGTCTCACTCCACCCAGGGTACGGCCTTCTCCCGTTTTATCTCTCCGTCTTGGTCACGCTTGGCCTGCGACGGTTTCGGCAACAGATAGAGCAGAGCCATGAGCAGCAGGATGGTGATGGGCTGGTAGGCCGCGCCGACCAGAGCCCATGCCAGCAGGGCCAAAAACGGCAATGCGAGAATCATGACGTGCAGACGCACGATCTCTCTCTGCAAGGGCAATCGGACTCGCTGCCAAGGGTTGCCGCCGAGAAAGTCCTGCCAGTTCGCAATCAGCACGCCGACCACCATGGGCCAGAAACGCTCAAGCAGAAAAAACACCGGGGTAAAAAAGTCCGAGTTGATGAAGCCGTTACGTCCGAACAGGGAATAGGGTTCCAGTTCGGCGAATACGGAGAGAAACAGACCATAGAAACCGAACAAAAAACTGTAAAGGCGGAAGGTCAGCCACCCCAGGGACAGACTGAGCAGAATGGCGCCAAACAGAAAGACCGCAGGAGAGAAATGCCGTAGCAAGGGCAAACGCTCCTCGATGGCTTTCCGATGGGAGCAGGCGGCGAAAACGCCTTGCACCGAGGCCGTGGCAATGCAACCCCAGGCATAGACCAGACCCGCCAACCAGGTGCTCCAGCAGAACTCCGGCAGGGACCAGGACCCAAGCAGCGCATAAGTCGAGGCCAGGCCGAAACCGATGGTTCCATAGGGATTGATGGCCAATCTCAAGACTTGTGTCCCGTACGGTTAGTCGTGTCAAGAAATTCTGAGAGATTTTGGTTGCCGGCAAGGCGCGCCGCCGCAGACCTGGCCAAGGTTTCCCCTGTAGGTTTCAAACTCCGGCGACGCGCATTGGTGTTCGCCTCACGAAAAATCCGCCTCAGCGAGAAGGTTTGCGCAAGTTCTGCTCAGGACGGTGTCGGGCCAGATCCTCTCGAACCTGTTGCACGCTGCGTTCGTAGACGATTTCACGGCCCATGACAGTGCCCGCATAGGCCCGACCGGTACGGGTCGGAGTCAGTTTGCACTTGATACTGTGCGCCCCTTCGCCCAGTACCACCCAGATGGCATCGGACTTTTTGCCGGCCACCTCCACTTCAAGAATTTGCCCGGCTTCGGTACGAATCTGTATTTTTTCACTTTCCATGGGGTGCTTGCTCCTCTTCCAGCAGGAAAAAAATGGGGCAACTATCCAGCAGCCTTGGAGCAAACACTCGCACTCCTCGGTTCATGGGAATATCAGCCCAGGATCGAGGGGTTGAGTTGCCAGATGGCATGGCTCAGAACCGCGGCAAAACTCACCCACAGCAGATAGGGAACCAGCAGCCAAGCGGCGGCGGCTCTGACTCGCCAGAAGGCCAGCAGCGTTGCCAGGATCAGCAGCCACAACAGCCATATTTCCAGAAATGCCAGGGCACCGCGATTCCAGGCAAAGAACAGCCAACTCCAGAGTGCATTAAACGCAAGTTGAATCAGAAACAGGCACAGCGCGCCGCGCGCCGCACGAAATCCCCCAACCCGCCAGACCAGCCAGGCCGCCACCGCCATCATGGCATAAAGCAGGGTCCAGACTGGGCCGAAAACCCATCCCGGCGGCGCCCAGGCCGGCAAAACCAGTTGGGAGTAGAAATCCCGGGCATTCATGGTCGCGACGCTGCCGACAGCCGCAGCGGAAAAGGTGATGACCAGCCAGATGACGAAGCCGAGACTCTGTTCCAAAAGGGATTTAGGTGTCATGGATACTCCTTGGAACACCGCCTTGGCTGATGGGCACCAAACAGCGGCGATGCAACGGTCACGCCGAAGTGCTCACGAAGGTCTGGCTGCTCAGGGGCATGACGCAACGGCCGCTCTCGGCTCAACTATACCATTCGCCCAAGGGATCAGAACCCTATGCAAGAAGAATTTTTGGAGGTGGGAAGACCTATCGTGCTTGGCACTGAGCCAGCATGGCCTCGATTTGATGCAGGGATTCCAGTAGGTGGGAGCTTTCGAACCGGGTTTCTTGACAACAATGCGGGCAGCAAAACGTCGCCTGCAGTCGCACCTCCCTTGGCAGAACCCGGACCAGGGCCTGGCAGCAGGGACAATGCAGTTCGACAAGGTGTTTGGACTCGGAGAAGCCATTTCCGGGCATCCCGCCCTCCTTTTTAAAGGTGGACACAAAGGCCCGGCAGCAGGCCTTATAACGAAAGACACATAACGTCCCGCATGGATCACAAAATAAATCTCATTCTTTTTCATGTCAAGATTTCTAATTGTTTACGATATATACAATGCGCTAAACTTGACATTCATTAAGGCCCATTCTTTGCATACACCAAGTCGATTAAAGAAAAGCCTTTCTGCAAAGCCGTCTTCATGTTCTGTGATACCTTGGAAAAGAAAAAAACGTAACTGCTCAGCCCAGGAGTTTGGGGGCCCGGCACGGCTTTTCCCAGGGATAGGGTTTTCATTTTTGGCCATCTTCCTGGAGATCCAGCACAATGACAGCCAGCCAAAAATTTGACTGGAACCGACAACACTCTGTTAGCTGGCTATTACGCACACCAGCTTCAGGAAGATTTTCAATTGCCTGCCGAAAGCCGGTTCGATAAGCGGCCGACTGCCCATCGGCCTGCCGGAGAATATGCACTCTATGGATGGAAATCGGAATACCTCCGGATCTGAAGGGAAGGCCTCCGCCCTCCCCCTGCGCGACATTCATGCCGTCCGGACTCTGATCGGTCAAAAAGTTGAACTTCCCTCTCCACCGGGGATTGTCGTCCGCATTCTGGAAGCGGTCCAAAATGATGACCAATGTTTTGCCAATCTGGGTCGCATCGTCGCCGCCGATCCAGCATTGGCGGTCAAGCTGCTGAAGGTGGCCAATTCCTCCATGTATGGCTGTAACGGCAAAGTGCAGAGCATTGAAAGCGCCCTGACCATTCTCGGCATCAGCGCCCTGAAAAACATTGCCCTGACCTTCATTATTGTCCGCACCATGCACAGCGATGCGGATGGTTTTTTCGATTTCAAGTATTTCTGGAAGCGTGCGGTAACCGCGGCCGTTGCCGCCAGGACATTGGCCCAACAGGTTGGGCAGGACAGTGACACCCTGTTTGTCAGCGCCCTGCTACAGGACATCGGCGTACTGGTGCTTTTTCACCACTGTACGGACACCTACATGGAAGTGCTGGTTCAAAAGAACAGCCGCGCACGCTCCGGCCACGATATTGAGCATGAACTGCTGGGCTTTTGCCATGCCGGCCTGGGTGGCACTCTGCTCAAGGATTGGGGTCTCCCGGAAAAAATCTACCTGCCGATTTTTTATTCCCATCGGCCGCAATCTGTTCCTGACAGCCATCGGACAACGTTGGACATCCTGAATCTGGCCGACAGAATTTCTGCGACCTATCATGGCAGCCAAAGCAGCGTCAATATGGTTGAGGTTCTTGATGTGCTTACCCTCCGTTACAATCTGACGGAGCAGGAAGCTAAAAACCTCATCGACAGTCTGGCCGGCCAAGCTAACGAAGTCATGGATTTTTTCGACATTCCGAACAACAAGATCAAGCCATTTTCGGAAATGTTGCAGGAAGCCAACCAGGAACTGGGCAAACTCAACATCGGCTACGAGCAGTTGTTCATGGACCTGAAGCAGTCCAAGGAGGAATCGAGCATCTATGTCACCAAACTCCTCGAGGCCAACAAACGCTATCGCCAACTGGCCTATCGCGATGAGTTGACCGGTCTCTACAATAATCGCTATTTCCAGGAGGCCATGGAAAACGAACTGGACCGAAGCAAACGCTACCAGCGGCCTCTGTCCCTGATCTTTTTCGACATCGATCTATTCAAGGAAATCAACGACAGGTTGGGACATTTGGTCGGCGATGTCGCCTTGCGTGAAGTCGCCAAGCAGGTGTCACAGGTCATGCGGACCTCGGACATCGTGGTTCGTTATGGTGGCGACGAATTTGCCATCATCATGCCGGAAACCGACAAGGCCGGTCTGGAAGCTTTCGCCGAGCGTATCCGGCACAGCATCGAAGCCATGACCATAACCGTCGACGGGGTGCCGCTGCAACTGACCATCAGCGTGGGTGGAACGGCCACCAGCGGCAAACAAAAAAAGGTGGATGAAATTGCCATCATCGCCGCTGCCGACAAGGCCCTTTACCAGGCTAAACGCGCCGGACGCAACGGGATTCTGGTAGTCGAACTGTAACCGGCACAAAGCGGGACGACCAGAGCAGGCAGGTAAAAGAGTGGTAAACTTCACCGTATGACTCTTTGCGCAGGCGGGCTGTTTTGACCTGGCCGCGCAAGGGCAGTACCAGATTTTCATGATTTCGGATGGGAGGCGACGATGAAGGATACCGTCATTTTTCAGGGCGTAACCCAGTTCACCACGGAAACCGGAACCGCCGTCCGGGCCATCAATCAAGGCGGCGGGCAATTCGAAATCCAGATCAGGGAGGGCGACGTGTTTGTCCATTCCGGCGTCGTCTGCATTGTCGGCAAAGCGACCCCGGCCAAAATCTGGGCGGCCTATCAGGATCTTTCCGTGGCGGAGAGGTGATGCCGGCTGCCGTGGGGCAAGAAAGGGGGATTACACCTGTGCCCTGAGGCACTTCGCGTTTTTTCCGGCCAGCGCACACAAAAAAGGCGAAGCAGCTGAACCAGCTGATTCGCCTTTGTTTTTTTGGTGCCCGGGACGGGGGTCGAACCCGTACAGCCATACGGCCGAGGGATTTTAAGTCCCTTGCGTCTGCCAGTTCCGCCACCCGGGCCGGTGTGAATGGTTCGCCAGTTTATGTTATTCCTTTGAAAGCGTCAACGGAAAAGGGGTCGCCAAAAAAGCATAATGGCGGCGCTTCAGGCAACAGGCCGTGGCGGACGGCGAGGCGGAAAAACAGTTCCAAGCCCTGGCGGTGGGTTTCGCCGAATTGGTAGGACATGGCCTGCCAATAGGCCACCAAGGCGGTCGCGTTGAAACCACAATCTGTTGCCAAATGCCGCGCCAAGGCAACGTAATCCTGTCGGGATCGCTGCAGGGAGGCCTGCAATTGGACGGCAAAGGCCTGTATTTCGGCTGCCTTGGTCTCCGCCGCCCGTTGGTGAACGATCCACAGGGCGAAAACGAAGGGCAGGCCGGTATATTCATGCCAGAGTTGACCAAGGTCGTAGATGCATGGCGCCGTGCCGGAGAGTCCGGCACGCAGGGCCCGGTCGCCGATGAGCAGGCCCGCGCCGCCGGCGGCGATAATGCGTTCCACTTCGTTGGTAGGATACACGGCAAGCCGGCCGGTCCAGCCATACCATTCCCGCAGCAGCACCCGCAGCAGGGCGACGGAGGTTGCCGAGGCGTCGGTGACGGCAATGGTGCCATCGCGCAGGCTTTCGATGGGATCGGAAGCCAACAGCAGCACGCTCTGCACCGCTCCAACGGAACTGATGGAAAGAGCGGGCAACAGGCGATAACGGCCGGCGCGGCAACCGTATTCGAAGGAGGAGGCCGGCGCCACATCGATGCGGCCCGCGGCAAGCAGGGCGTTCAGCCGCGTCGGAACATCTCTGAGCAATCTGCCGGAAAACCCGAAATCGGGCATATGGTGAAAGAAAGGCGCGCAGTTGAGATAGGGAATATGGCCGACGAGCAGACTCATGGCTGGTGCGGGGCCAACAACGGTCGGCTCTCGTCCCGGAACTCACCGCTGAAACGCACCCCCTGAATTTCGAGCAACTGCCCGGAAACCTGCCAGTAGACGGTGACGGCATTGTGATAATCGGCCCGTGATGCCGATTCGTCCGTGCGCGCCTGGGCCAGGTCCTCTTCGGCTTCGAGCACTTGGCGGGTGGTGGCCAGCCCGACCTCCTTGCGCTTCATGACGTTGCGGAGCTTTTCCTCGGCAAAGGCCAAACCGCTGGCCGCCACCTCGAGTTTTTTACCGCTTACTTCCAGCAGTCGGATAGCGGCCATGATTTCCGTCCGCACCTGACTGTGCAACTGCGCCAGCAGGGCCTGGCGGCTCTGCTGCAGAAACGCCAGGCGCCGGGCTTCATGCCGGGCCTCGCGGTTGCCAAGGGGATAGGACAGGGTCAGCCCGACCTGCCAGTTGGGGAAATCGCCCCCACCGAGATCGGACAGGTTGTTGCTGTATTCCCGCCCCAGGCCTTTGTGCCCGTAACTGGCGCCCAGATCCAGGGCGGGTAACCGGGCGTTGCGAGCCACGCGACGCTGGATATCCAGGCGCTCGATTTCCCGCTGCCGACGCTGCACATCCGGCCGCTTTGCCAGGGCCTGCCGGGTATCGGCCTGGAGGTCGGTCTGCACGGCCTCTTGCATGGGCACGGCTGCCACCGTCACCGGCTCCGGGCTGTCCAGCAGCAGCGCCAGCAAATCCAGGGCATCCAGATAAGCCCGCTCGGCATCGAGCAAATCCCGCTCGCGCTGTTTCAACCCGAATTCCGCTTCCAGCACATCCAATTGCGGCAACATCCCGACCCGAACCCGCTCGCGGTTTTCGGCCAAGAGGGTCTCGGCCAAAGCTACCGAGGTCTGTCGGGCCAGCACATTGCGCCGCAGGCGCCATGCTTCGAAATAGCCGTTTCGCACTTCAGACAGGACGGCAAAGGCCTGTTCCCGCAGGTTTTCCACCGCCACGTCCCGGTCTTTGGCTGCCAGCAGAATTCCCTGCTCCGTCACCGTGCTGCCCAGGCCCTTCAGCAGGGGCTGCACCAGGCTGAACCGTACCTCGCCGCGATAGGCGGGATTGATGCCGGGAGCCGGGCTGCTGTCCTGCCGCCGGTTATCGAAGTCCAGGCTGAGGGCGGCGCCCGTCGGCAGCTTCTGATCCAGGGACACCCCGAACTCACGGAAGCGAACCGCGTTGCTGGCCTCAAAAAACACCTGGTTGGAGCGTTCGTTGCTCTCACCCTCGTTAAAATACAGACCCAGGCGCGGATCGTAGAGGCCGTAGGCCCGGCTCAATTCCGCATCACCGGCGCGGGTTTCAAAGCTCTGGGCCTGCAGGGCAAGGTTGCGGGTCAAGGCCAGCCGGACGGCCTCTTCCAGAGCCAACACCTTCCGCCCGGCATCCGCCGGAATGACCGGCGCAAGCGAGTCGTCTTGAGCAGCAAGGGCGCTTGCGACCGACAGCAGCAGGCCCATTGCCAGGATGAGGTGACGCATGACGGTTCCCCTTTTTTCCGGCCCCATGGACAACGGGCCGGGCCTTGTGTGCCCGGCCCGTGCCGATTCCAGATCACGGACCGGATAGCGTCCGTTGCATGACGAATTATTCAACCGAGCCGGCTGAAAAAAACCGGCCGATTGCCGAATGACCTGGTCAGATTTCGAGTCGTTCCATGAAACCTGTATCCACCAGTCCCTGCATGAAATCCTTGTTCTTCATGATGCGCTGATGCAGTTGAATGGAGGTCCGGATACCGCCGATGATGTATTCATCCAGGGCCCGCTGCATGCGCAGAATGGCTTCCTCGCGGGTATCGGCGTGAACAATCAACTTGGCGACCAGCGAGTCGTAATGAGGCTGCACGAAATATTGGTCATAGACTGCGCTGTCCACCCGCACGCCCAGTCCTCCCGGGGGGTGATACCCCTCGATTTTGCCCGGCGAGGGCGTGAACTTGAAAGGATGCTCGGCATTGATGCGGCATTCGATGGCGTGACCGGTGATCTTGATGTCCGACTGCTGGTAACGCAGCGGCAGGCCGGCTGCGGAACGGATCTGCTCCTTGATGATATCGATGCCGGTAACCATTTCCGTCACCGGATGCTCCACCTGCACGCGGGTATTCATTTCCATGAAATAGAAATTGCCCTCCGCATCGAGCAGGAATTCCATGGTGCCGACGCTGGAATAGTTGACCGCTTTGGCCGCCGCCACCGCACAGTCGCCCATGCGCTGGCGCAGTTCGGGGGTCAGCACCGGACAGGGCGCCTCCTCCAGCAGTTTCTGATGACGGCGCTGGATGGAACAGTCGCGTTCACCCAGATGGATGACGTTGCCGTGCTGGTCGGCGAGGATCTGCACTTCCACGTGGCGCGGATTCTTGCAGAACTTTTCGATGTAGACATCCGGATTGCCGAACCCGGCCTGGGCCTCGCTGCGCGCTGCGGCAAAGGCGTTGCCCAGGGATGCGGGGGAGTGCACCACCTTCATGCCGCGCCCGCCGCCGCCGGCCGTGGCCTTGATGATGATGGGATAGCCGATGTCGTGGGCAATCTTCTTGGCCTCCTCCACCGTCGCCACGCCTTCCGTGGTGCCGGGCAGAATCGGCACGCCGGCCTTGGTCACGGTCTGCCGGGCACTGATCTTGTCCCCCATGAGCCGCATGTTTTCCGGGGTGGGACCGATGAAGGTCAAACCGCAGTCCTGGCAGATCTCGGCGAATTCGGCATTTTCGGCAAGAAAACCGTATCCGGGGTGAATCGCTTCGGCATCGGTCACCTCGGCGGCGCTGATGATGGCCTTGATGTTCAGATAGCTCTTGGCGCTGGGCGCCGGGCCGATGCAGATGCTTTCGTCGGCCAGCTTGACGTGCAGGGATTCGCTGTCGACATTGGAATGCACCGCCACGGTCTTGATCCCCAGCTCCTTGCAGGCCCGAATCACCCGAAGCGCGATTTCGCCGCGGTTGGCAATGAGAATTTTATGAAACATGCGATTTTATCTCCGATGCTATGCAGTGCCAGGCAGTCCGATGAGGCTCATATGCTGCCTGAAAAGGGACAGGCAGGCTGCATGGCATTGCCCTGCCCCCCAAACGGATCCGGCCGCCGATTAAAGAGGTTCCACCAGGAACAGGGGATCGCCGAATTCCACCGCCGTGGCGTTTTCCTTGAGAATCTGAACCACGCGGCACTTGAATTCCGCCTCGATCTCGTTCATCAGCTTCATGGCCTCGACGATGCACATGATCTGCCCTTTTTCCAGCACCGTACCGACCTCCACATAGGCGTCGGAGTCGGGCGAAGGGGAACGATAGAAGGTCCCGACAATGGGCGACACCACCGTCTCGTAACGCTCGTCGGCAGAGCCTTTCCCCGTCGGAGCGGCTTCCGGTACCGCCGGAGCGGCTGCGGCCGCCGGAAGAACGGAAGGTGCCGCGGCCGGAACCGGCGCAGCCACGACCTGCGGGGCCGGAGCAGCAACCATGACCGGCGCCTGGCCACGGCGAATCACCAGCTTTTCGCCGCCGCTTTCCATTTCAAAATCGGTGATATCCGACTCGGTGACGATCTTGATGAGAACCTTGATATCCTTGATATCCATAAGGCTTTGCCTCCTGACAGTTGATGACCAATTCCAGGTTTCTTCCACACCGGCCCGGCCCTTCGCGGGCGGCATTGATGCTCAGACCGGCAATACGCTATATTCCTTGGGTAAGCAGGTCAACCGCCGATAGCCGTCGGCGGTCACCTGGATGGTATCCTCAATTCGCACCCCCCCGGCGCCCGGCAGATAAATGCCCGGTTCGATGGTAAACACCATATCGATCTCAGCTACGGCTTCGGAACGCCCGGAAACCAGCGGTTGCTCATGCACTTCCAGGCCGACGCCATGCCCCAGGCCGTGGCCGAAAAAGGGTCCGTAGCCGCTGGCGGCGATGTGGTCGCGAGCCACCCGGTCCAACTCGCGCAATGCCACCCCCGGTCGAACCTGTTCCAGGGCCAGTCTCCGGGCGGTCAATACGACGTGGTAAACCTCTTCCAATTGCGCCGGCACCTCCCCCAAGGCGAGAGTTACCGTTTCATCTGAGCAGTACCCCTGCCAGCGAGCGCCGAAATCGAAGGTGACCAGTTCTCCTGCAGCCAACCGGCGCTGGGAAGCCACCCCGTGGGGCAGGGCACCGCGCTCACCGGAAGCGACGATGAAATCGAAGGACTTATCCTCCGCCCCGCGGCGCTTCATGGCAAACTCCAGAGCCAGGGCCAATTCCCGCTCCGTGACTCCGGGCCGGATGGTCGGTCGAATTTCCTCGAAGGCATCTCCGGCCAGGCGCGCCGCCGCCGCCATGATACGGATTTCCTCGGCATCCTTGCGTTGGCGCAGGGCCTGAACCTCCTGCCCCAGAGGCTGCCAGTCACATTCCTGTGGCGCCTGCCCTTGCAACCGCTGAGCCAGGGCAAAAGAGATTGCCTCCGCCTCGAAGCCGACACGGTGCCAACCCTGTTCGCCGATGAGTCCGGCAATGCCCTCCACCTTGCCGGAATATTGGCGGATAAGGTCGGCGACGACCTCATGGCCGGCCTGGCTGGTATAACGGGAATCGGTCAGGAAGATGACTGCGTCGGCGCTGACCATCAGGGCGCCGTCGGACCCGGAAAAGCCGCAAAAATAGCGCAAGCTCGCCGAACCGGCCAGCAGCACGGCATCCAGTTCCCGGGTTTCGAGCAATTGCCGCAGCCTGGCTATCCTGTCCTGGCGCATGAAGGGAAAGCCCTTGTCCTTTAAGCCCCGAACCGGCCGCAAAGGCCCCGCAGGGCAAGCTGATAGCCCATGGCGCCGAAGCCGCACAACTGGCCGACAGCCACGGGCGAGATGAAGGAATGATGACGAAAAGATTCGCGGGCAAAGATATTGGAAAGATGCACTTCGACAGCGGGAATGTCCACGGCCACCAGCGCATCCCGCAGGGCGACACTGGTATGGGTCAACCCGCCGGGATTGATGATGATACCGTCGATGTTTTCATGGCGGGCCTGATGCAGACGGTCGATGAGGGCCCCTTCGTGATTGGACTGAAAGAAGAACAGATCAATACCCAGTTCCTCTGCCAGGCGCTGCAGCCCGGCATGAATTTCATCGAGGGTCTCGCGACCGTAAACCTGGGGTTCCCGGGTACCGAGCAGGTTGAGATTGGGGCCGTGCACAATCAGCACCCGATGACGGACACCGCTCATGTCAGGGCCTCGCGCAAGCGGCCCGCTTCGCGGTTCAAAAGATAGCGCGCCTTGCCGAAATTCCCATCCCGATGCAGGGTCAGGGTGACGAAATAGTCCTCGGACAGGGCTCGAATCAACACCCAAAAACGCTGGGTGCCGATGGCGACCTCCTCCATGACGCCGGCATTGAGAATCCCGGCGGTCTGCTTGATTTCCTTCAGCACATTGGCATATTCTACGGCCACCAGTTGCAGGTCGATGCCGTCGCAGGGTTGCTCGAACTGCTCGATGGCGATGCCGTCATAGCCCATCAGCGAGGCGCTGATGCCGCCACCCGCCTCCTCGACGATACCCTGCAGAATTTCACCGAACATGCTCCCTCCTTTTTCGGATGGCGGTCAGCCATGCACCCAAAGCCGTTGCGGCCGATTCGTCGGTGCCCTCGGCAGTCGGAATGGGCGCGCCCGCCGGTTCAAAAACCTCTAAAGAGGCGGCCTGTTGGTCTGCTTGTTCTTCAGCGACTGCGGACAAGCGATTTTGCAGGTCGGCACATGCCGCCCGCAGGCGCGGGTCGTCCGGATGCACGCCGAGCAGTTGCTGGTAGATATCCAGCGCCCGCTGAAAATGACCCTGGCGAACATACAACTCGGCCAGGGTGGTCGTCGCGATTGGCGCTGCCGCAGGCTCGACAACCGGTTCGGTGTGTTCGCTGCAGGCACCGGCCTCGGCTCCTTCGGGACGCAGGGAACGCAGCAGGTTGACGAAAACCAGTTGTTCCGGAGCCAGTTGCACCGCTCGTTCCAGCAAGGCGACGGCCTGGTCCTTTTCACCGCGCAGCAGATGCAACCGCACCAGCGACTGCATGGCGGCGATGCTGTCTTCATCCAGCTCCAGGGCCTTGCGGAAGGAATGCAGCGCCTCTTCCAGATCGCCCTGCTGCATCTGCACCCTCCCCAGGGCCACGAAACCGGGGCCGAACCAGGGCAGAGTCCGCACCCCCCGCTGCGCCAGAGACAAGGCGTCATCAAGCATCCCCAGCCGCCGATAGGCGTCGCTCAAGGGCACAAACACCGTCGAGCGCGGATCTTTGCCGAGGATTTCCAGATAGCCGGCAATTTTCGCCAGCAGTCGGGTTGCCTGATCCTTGTCCATGGTCACATCGACGGCCCTCCGGGGGCGGTCGCCAATACGGGCCCAAAAACATCTGCCGGGTCGGACACGTCGCGCAATTCGCAGTCACCGATGCCCCGGTTCAAAACCAGGCGCAACCTTCCCTCATGCATCTTTTTGTCCCTGCGCATGGCCTGCAGATAACTTTGCAAAGGGAAATCCGGCGGCGTGACCGGCAGATCGAACGCCTCGAGAAGGGCTTTGAGAGCGGCGGCATCCTCTGCGGAACAGAGACTCAGACGATGGGCAACGGCGGCTGCGACCACCATGCCGATGGCCACCGCCTCACCATGCCGATACTGCCCATAACCGGTCAGGGTTTCGACGGCATGGCCAAAGGTGTGACCAAAGTTGAGGATAGCCCGCTGGCCCTTTTCCGTTTCGTCAATTTCTACAATATTCGCCTTGATTTGGCAAGACCTCTTTACCGCGACGATCAAGGCCTGCGGGTCCCTGCGACGCAGGGCTTCGCGATGCTGCCTGAGCCACTGAAAGAAATCGCGGTCGCGAATCACCCCGTATTTGATGATCTCGGCCATGCCGGCGGCGAAATCGCGATCATCAAGATTCCGCAGAGTGGCGACATCGACATGCACATGGCGTGGCTGATAAAAGGCGCCGATAAGATTTTTTCCCAACTCGTGATTGATGGCGGTTTTGCCGCCGACGGAACTGTCGACCTGGGCCAGCAGGGTGGTCGGCACCTGCACAAAGGGAACGCCGCGCAAAAAGGTCGCGGCGGCGAAACCCGTCATATCGCCAATCACGCCGCCGCCCAGGGCAATCAATCCGCAATGACGATCGAACTCCTGCTCGATGAGATTGGTGTAGATGCCCTGCAGAACCTGCCAGTTCTTGTATTCTTCGCCGTCGGGCACGGTGATGGGCAGGACCCCATAGCCCGCATCCCGCAGGTTGCCGATTAATTCCTCGCCAAACAGACCCATGACACGCGGATTGCTGACCACGGCCACGCGGCGAGGAAAAGCCACCTCCCGCAGAGCCTCTTGCAGTCGCGGCAAGATCCCGCAGCCGATCCAGATGGAATAACTGCGCTCGTCCAATCCCACGTTCAAATGTTCCAGTTGCATAAAAGGTAGTCCTTCATAGAGGCTGAAGGCTGAAGACTGTTAGAAGGCTGAAGGCTGAAGACTGTTAGAAGGCTGAAGGCTGAAGACTGAAGACTGAAGTAAAATCCAACCCCAAAAACAGCCTAATAATCATATAGGCTTTGCTTTGCCTTGCCCTTCCCTTGCCAATTCTTCAGCCTTCAGTCTTCAGCCTTCAGTCTTCAGCCTGCCGCCACAAATCAAAACCCTTTAACATACTCCTTATAGGCCGCCAAATTTCCCTGCAGGTCCTCCATGGCGTCGCCGCCGAACTTTTCCAGCACCGCCCGCGCCAGTTCGATGGCCACCATGGCTTCGGCCACCACGGCGGCGGCCGGCACGGCGCACACATCGGAACGTTCGATAGCGGCGGCGAAGGGTTGCTTGGATACGAAATCGACGCTCTGCAGGGGCTGATACAGGGTCGGGATGGGCTTCATGGCGCCGCGCACCACCAACGGCGCGCCGTTGGTCATGCCGCCTTCCAGGCCGCCGGCACGATTGGTCAGGCGCACGAACTGTTGGCCCTGCCAGGCGATTTCATCATGCACCTGGGAACCGGGACGCCGCGCCGCCTCGAAGCCGAGGCCGATCTCCACGCCCTTGAAGGCCTGAATGCTCATCATCGCCGCGGCCAAGCGGGCATCCAGCCGGCGGTCCCAATGCACGTGACTGCCCAGACCCAAAGGAGCGCCGAGCACCGCCACCTCGACCACCCCGCCGAGGCTGTCGCCGGACTCCCTGGCCTGGTCGATGGCCGCCATCATGCGCTGTTCGGCATCGACATCGAAGGTGCGGCAGGGCGATTCCTCGCTGCGCTGAAAACGTTCACGGAAGGGCACGGCATCGCCCACGGCAACAATCCCGCCGATTTCGGCCACGTAGCCCAAGACCTCCATGCCCAGTTCCGCCAGCAGCCGTTTGCAGACCGCGCCCACCGCCACCCGGGCGGCGGTTTCGCGGGCGCTGGAGCGCTCGAGAATATTGCGGCAATCATCCTGATGGTATTTGATGACCCCGGTCAGGTCCGCATGACCGGGACGCGGCTGGGTAATGGCCTGATCCGTCATCCGATCTTCGGAACGAGGCGACATTTTCTGCGACCAGTTCTCCCAATCCCGGTTCCGAACCGAAAGGGTCAAAGGCGAGCCCAGGGTCTTTCCCCAGCGCACGCCGGACAGAATTTCGACCTGATCCCTCTCGATCTGCATGCGACCGCCGCGCCCGTAGCCCTCCTGGCGGCGGGCCAGTTCCCGATTGATATCGGTTTCCGCCAGCTCAAGATTGGCCGGCAGCCCCTCGATAATGGCAGTCAAAACCGGTCCGTGGGATTCCCCGGCCGTCAAATAACGCAATTCCATGGTCAGCCTTCCCGTTTTCAGGAAAAAAAAGGACAGGTTCAGCACCTGTCCTTTGAATTTTCGGTGAAATACCTTACCGAAAAATGTCTTACTTGACTAGTCCAAAATGCGCGGCGTGATGAAGACCAGCAACTCGCGACGCTCCTCGCTGACGGAGGTGGATTTAAATAGATGGCCCAGGACCGGCACGTTCTTAAGGAAGGGAACCCCGGCATTACTCTCCTGGCGATCCTGGATGAAGATGCCGCCGATAACCGTGGTTTCCCCGTCCCGAATCAGCACCTTGCTGGTGGCCTGTTTGGTGTCGATGGCCGGCGCCTGCCCCAAACCGGTGGAAACGTTGGCACCGCGCGAATCGTTCTTGGCTTCGATATCGAGTAGGATGGAGCCGTCTGGATTGATTTCCGGAGTCACCTTGAGGCTGAGTTCGGCTTTCTTGAACTCGGTCTTGGTTCCCTGATCGCTGGTGGTCAGATAGGGAATTTCCGTTCCTTGGGCGATCTCGGCCTCCATGCCGTTCAGGGTGGTGATCCGCGGCGTGGAGACGATGCGGCCATGACCGGAGGTTTCCAAGGCCGCCAGGCGCAGATCGAGGACCGCCTTATCAAACCCGACTCGGCCGAAGGTGAGACCGCTGACCAGGCCGCTGGTAACCTGCCCGGGGCTGATGGGAATCCCCACAAGGGTGCCACCGCCACCGATACTGGCTTTATTTCCCGAATCATCCCCAGGAACGCGGTTGTAGGTCAGACCCCAGTTGACCCCCAGGTCCCGAGAAAAGGTAGCGCTGGCTTCCACGATACGTGCTTCGATGAGCACTTGGCGCTCGGGGGTGTCGAGAAGAGAGGCCAGATTCCTGATTTCCGCCACCACCGAGGGTATATCGGTAACAATCATTTTCTTGTCGCGGGCATCGGCGACAATTTTGCCGCGTTCCGTCAGCAGCTTCTTGGCGTTTTCGGCCACGGAGTTGACGTCCGAATAATTGACCGTCACCACCTGGGTGGTCAGATCCTCCAGTTTTTCCAGAGCCCGGGCGGCGGCGAATTGCTCCTGCTGCAGTTGCCGGATCTTCTCCTTGGGCATGACCCGCACCACATTGCCTTCCCGGATCTGGCCCAAGCCGCGGGTTTCCAGCACCAGGTCGAAAGCCTGATCCCAAGGAACATCCACCAACCGCAGGGTAACGGTGCCCTGAACATCGTCGCCGACGATTATGTTGAGCTTACTGACTTCGGCGATCAATTGCATGATGCTGCGGATATTGGCGTCATCGAAGTTCAGATTGATTTTCTGCCCGGTGTAGCGTCGGGCCGGGCCACGATCGATGGACGGCACACCCGAGGTCAGGGTTCCCGAAGGTGCGTCAGAGCCCCGGGAGGCCATGGCAGCGGGACGAGTCGCAACGGGCACCACGCGCTCGCTGCGGGCCGCCGGTTTGGCCTCGGCGTAAGGTCCGTCCTCAACGCTGAACAGCACCCGATTGCCGACCTGTTTCAGCTCATAGGGCATCGGCCCCTTGAGTTCGATGGCGAACAGGACGTCCTGACCGGAACCGGCACTGACCGTGTAGGGCGTAATCAAACGAATGGCGCTGGGAAACGCCGAGGTGTCGATGGCCCGCCGCAACGCTCTGCTGATGGAAGCGTTCTTGACGCCGATGCGCACCATGTCCCCGGCCGCCAGCACCGGCAGCAGTTCGGCCCGGCCCGAAAGCCCGACGGCCAAGACGGAACGGCCGTTTTGCTGGCTGAAATCGACGGAGGTAATGCTGACCGCCTTGTTGACCACCGGTTTTGCGGCTGGTTCCGGCGCCGCAATCGAAGTCGCAGGGACCGTCGGGGCCATTGGTGCGGCCACCGGCTCAGGAACAACCACCGGAGACGCGGAAGCAACCGCCTCGGGTACCACAGCCGCCGCAGGCCGGGAGGTGGACCAGGTAATGATCACGGCGTTGGCCTGGCGATCGATGGCGTAGTCAGGCAGCCCGCTACGCGGCGCGTCCAGAACAAAACGCAACCGGTCGGAAGATTGTCCCACCCGAATGGTCTGAAAGCCGGCCGGCACCGAAAAGGACTGGGCATCGAAACCGGGCTTCAAACCCCGCAGGTCCACGACCAGGCGGGGCGGCCCATCCATGGTGAAGTAGCGATAATCGCGAATGTTGCCATCAGCAACAAAGGCGATGCGTCCGTCGCGGATTTGCACCTGTTCGACGCGGCGGGCCCGGGAATTTGCCGGCACCGGGGGGATGACATCCTCGACCGCGGCATCCTGGCCGATACCCAAAGCCGGCCAGAACAACAAACTTGCCAGCATTGCCAGACAAAGCCCGGCACAAATCCTGCCTCCAGTCATTTTCAGCGGCAAAGGTCGCATTTCAATTATCTCCTGCCTTATTGGGGAATCGGATCTCCTGCCTGTCCCTGCGCAATTCACCGGCAAAATCGTAGTAACGTTCCTCCACGACAATGCGGTCTTGTTCGATAGCGATGATGGTACCCCCGTTTTTGCCGATCTTAACGCCTTTTTTCACGACATAGGATTTGCCGCCGGGAGCCATGACCATGGCGGCCGGGCCGGACGAATTGCGAATCACGCCGGTCAATCGGAACTGGCCCAGTTCATATTCCTGCAAGGGGGTTTGCGGCTGTGGCTGCCGTGCCCCGACCGGCTTTTTCACCGCCAGCAAGCCGAGAAAGGGATCGCGGCGACCGCTGGGATTATAGACAAAAACCGGCGCTGCGGCCGTCGATTGAGACCCTTCGGCAACGGCATTCTCGCCCGCCTTGGGGGATTGAACCTTGATTTTTTGCGGCACCGCAGGTTGAGGGGGCGGTGCGGTACCATCACTGCAACCCGCCGCCAGCAGCACCAGCCCGAAAACGGCGACCATCCGGAATCCGGCCCGGCTCATGACTTCCCACCTTTCTTGGCTGCCTCCTGCGCGGCCTTTTCAATAAAGCGGAAGGTGGTGGCCACACAATCCACCGACAACAGGTTGCGCGACTCCTCCAGCTTGGCATTATCCAGCTTCAATTCGCCGATGTTGACAATCCGCGGCAAATTACCCACTTGGTGGCAGAACATGGCAAATTCATGATAGGTTCCGCGCAGTTTGAGGGACACGGGAACTTCGGCATAGAAATCGCGAGGCACCTCCCCGCCCGGCTTGAATTCCAGCACCTCCAGACCGTTGTTCCGTGCCAGATCGGCGATGCTGGTCAGCAGGGAAGCGATCTCCTTGCTGTCGGGCAACTCCTGCAGGGCCGCTTCCAGCTTGGCCTGCATGCGTTCATATTCCGCCTTGAAGCGGGGCAGATCAGCAGCAATACGCCGATCTTCCTCCAATCTCGCCATCAAGGTCTCTTTCTGCTGGAGCTGCTCCTTTAATTCCTGCCGCTTGGGCCCGTAAAAGCCGAACCAGAACAGCGCCACCACCACGGCACAGATTCCGCCCAAGATGAGATACTGCTGTTGTCGCGGCAGGTTGAGAATCTTTTCAACTCTAGGATTCATCGTCCCGCCTCCCCGGTTGCAGCCACGGCGGGCTGTGGAATGGCCACCCCGCTGGTGATTTCAAATTCATGCAACTTAATGCCCTCCTGCACCACCTGCCGGGTAACGGTCAGATCCACTTTCTGGTAGTAGGGGGAGCTTTCCAGGTCACGAATGAAGGTGGCCACGATGTTCTCGTTGAGGCCAACGCCCTTGATGTTTATCTGGCCGCTTTTCTCCGTGAAGGAGGTCAGCCACAATTTGTCGGGCAACACCCGGCTCAATTCGTCCAGCAGGTGGACAGGCCCGGTTTTCTTGCGTTTCAAATCCTCGAGCACATCCAACTTGCCCTGCAGTTCAGCCTGCAACTTCTTGAACTGGGCCACTTCGCCGATGGCCTTGCGCAGGGAATTCAGTTCTGTCTGAATTTCGGCGATCTCCGCCTTCTCCCGGGCCACGCGTGCCACCAGGGCCAGATGGAGCCCGGCGCAGGCCAACACCGTCAGTCCCACCGCCAAACCCGCAACCAGCAGTTGGCGCTGCGACTTGGCTCGTTTCTGCGCCACCCTGACGGGCAATAGATTAATTCGGATCATTTGTCCCCAACCCTCCTTGTGGCAAGGCCCACGCCGACCGCGAACAGGGGCCGCACAGCTTCAACAAATGCCGGATCGAACCGGTTTTCATCCATAGTGATGCGTCGGAACGGATTGAGAATTTCCACCGGAATGCCCAATTGCCGACCGAGTACGGAATCCAGTCCGGCGGTGCGGGCCACGCCGCCGGCCAGATACAATTTGCCGGCCTTGCCGTCGGTGGAGGTGGCGGCAAAGAAATCCAGGGAACGTTGGATCTCCAGGGCGAGGGTTTCCGATGCGTAGCGCAATACTTCGGCGACGGTGGCTGCATCGACCTCTCCCGTCCTTTCCCCCAATTTGACGCGCTCCGCCTCTTCGCCGTTCAACCCGAGACGCTTCTGCAGTTCCTCGTTGAACAGGTTGCCGCCGTTCTGAATATCGCGGGTAAAAACCGATACCCCATCCTTGAGAATGTTGATGTTCATGGAACTGGCGCCGACGTTCACCAGGGCAATCAGGCCGTTCTCGGGGTCATAGTTGAGTTGATAGGCGTTTTCCAGGGCGAAGCAGTCGACATCCACCACCACCGGAGTCAGTCCGCACTCGCCGAAAACCGTCAGATAATCCTGAATGAATTCCTTCTTGGCGGCCACCAGCAGAACCTTCATCTGGGCGGGATCCTTGCTGTCCGGACCGAGAATCTGGAAATCCAGGTTGACTTCGGAAATTTCAAAGGGGATATATTGTTCGGCTTCCCATTCGATGGAAGCCTCGACCTCGTCGGAGGTCATGTTGGGAAGGTAGATATTGCGGATAATGACGGAATGGCCGGAAACGGAGGTAGCGACATTTTTTGTCTTCACCTTCTGGTTTTCCACCAGACCGCGCAGACAGTCGACCAAGGTGACCGAGTCCATGACCGAATGATCGACGATGGTCTCCGGGGGCAAGGCCGCCACCCCCAAGTGAACCAGTTCATACCCCTCTTTGACCTGACGAAGCTGGATCAGCTTGACCGAACTGGAACCGATGTCAATGCCGACCAGATCATCCTGCTTGCTGAACAGTCCAAACGCCATCTCGATGACCCCGCCTCTTTGAATTAAAAAACAACATCGCTGCCCGTTGTGACAACCTGACGAAACAGCAAGGGCCGTGCCATCCGGCCCACAATGGTTTTATTTTGCTCTTTTCAACAACATCGGAACCCTGCCGCGAACCCCATCCTTGTCTTTCCCGGGCTGAAACATGGTTCCAAAAGAAAAACGGCTTAGATCGCCACCACTTCGTCCACAAAACGTATCGAAAATTCTGGGTTAATTATAGGTGTGGCAACAATAGTGTCAACAAAATAATTTAATGGACTTTCGAGGATTGGGATCAATGGCAAATCCCCATCTACATGCTGTAGGCGAGATCCGGCAGGGTGCCAGATATTGGGGAGGGGGGAAGACTGAAGGCTGTTAAGGGCAGGCTGAAGACTGAAGGCAAACCTTGGCTTCATGGATTCTGCCCCCCCCTGCCGTGTCCGAAACCACACTAAGGAGTTATCTCTCCCCTCAGCGTCCAAGCTGTACCTGTGGGTCCATCCCCACGATGGCAAGGTACCAATCGATGAACTCCTGACCCCAGAACAGGTAAATGACTGCGCCGAGTGCCAGAAAAGGTCCGAAGGGAATGGCCAGCTTGCCGCCGGTGCGCTTGACCAGCATCAGGGGCACCCCCACCAGAGTTCCGGCCAGGGAACTGAGGAAGATGACCGGCAGCACCGCCTGCCAGCCCAGAAATGCTCCCATCATGGCGAGCAGTTTGACATCGCCGCCGCCCATGCCCTCGACACCGGTCAGCTTTTCATAGCCCCAGGCCACCAGGAACAGAATGCCGCCGCCGAGAAGCACCCCGAGCAGCGCCGCCCACCAGGTCAGCCAGGGTACCACCAAAGCCGCCAGCAGGCCCACCACGATGCCGGGCAGGCTGATGACATCGGGGATGATGCGGTGATCCAGATCGATAAAGGTAATAACAATCAGAGCAGCGACAAACACCAGGTAAACCAACCCCACCCAGGACAAACCGAAACTGCGCACCACCAGCACGAACAGACCGCCGGTGAGTGCTTCGACCAGGGGATAGCGCCAGGAGATGGCCGCGCCGCAAGCGGCGCAGCGGCCGCGCAGAGATAGAAAGCTGACGATGGGAATATTCTGATACCAGCGGATGGGGGCCCGGCAATGGGGGCAGCGGGAGGCCGGAGAAACGATGGAAAGCCCTTCAGGGATGCGGGCGATGCAGACATTGAGGAAGGAGCCGATGACGGCACCGAGGATGAAAATGGTCACGGGACTGTATAAAAATGCCATATTTTGTCACTCCACGTTCTGACAGTCAGCAATCCCGCCCCATATGGCCGGACACCGGACTTAATTGCATCAACAATGCCATGCGCTTGCGGGATGCGCAATAGAAATCCCGGCCGAAAGAATCCTGTTACCGCTGGTGAACATTTTTCAAGGAAGGATGAAGGAAAAAATTTCTACAAGCATGATGAGGGAACCCCACCATGGGAAACCTCAGCCAGCCACGCCAGGAAAATTCAAGGGTTTTCAGTTGGCAGGAATTTCTTTCGAAGTGCCCCCTTTGGCATAGGTCAGTTCGCTGGTGGATTTCACGCTGCCGTCCGCATCCAGATAGAAGGTCCCTCCATAAGGGTCTTCGGGAATAGCTGAAATCACTCCTCTTTCCTGCAAGACCTTCAAAGTCCCGGGCATTTCCCCGTAATGTTGTCGGTAGACGAGTACGGCTTGCTCCAGATAATGGATCTTTTCCAGCGCCTCCAGGCGCACCTGGTACAACTCCCGGGTGCGTTCATCCTCGGTCCGGCTGAGAATGCCGCGCAAAAAGACGATGGCGTTTTCGGTGCGGTTTTCCTGGTAGGCCAACCGGGCGGCCAGGGTGGCCAGCAGCGGCATGGCGTCGGGACGTTGAGCGCCGAGCATGAGATATTCGGCGGCGCGACCGCTGTCCTGCAGGTAATAAAAATGATTGAATCCGAGATAAAAGGGCAGCAACCAGTCCCAGTCCCGCCACTCCAGGCCCTTTTCCAGCAACTGGTTGATACGCGGAATCATTTCCGGATTGCGACTCAAAACCGCATTACCGAAATAATAAGGGTCGAAAAAATAGGGATCCAAATCCGTGGCCGCGTCGAGAAGCCGATAGACCCGCTGCCAATCACTGTACCGAGCCTGGCTCGGCCCGGATCCTTCAAGGAGCCGCCCATAAGCGGTCAAACCCTGCAGAAAACAAAAATCCGCCGCCAGACCGCGAAATTCCCCCGCCACCACCCGCAACAGCGGTCCCGGCAACACATAACCGTGATCTTCCGGCAAGGGCAAGGCCTGTCGGGCGCCCGCCGCCCACCACAGGGTTGACACCTGACCTGCAGCCAGGGCCGCAAGCAGAAGCAGGGTCGCCAGCAGATGCCTCACGGAAACTCCCTCCGCGAGAACACCAGGCCGGCCAGGGTGACGGACAGGGCCGTATAAAACAGGCCATAGGCCACGGTTCCTGCCAGGTAGGTCCAGGACACCGGCAAATTATGGGCCGCCTGGACCTTGATGTCGAACAGGGACAGGTTGGGAAACAGGTAATAGGCCGCCTTCACCACACGCACGGTGGTGGCGGACACCTCGATGCCCACCTCCGCCGGCGACTCCACCAGGGCCTTGATGGCCGCCACGCCATGGCCGATAAGATAGCTGACCACCGTCAGAATGAGGGTCACGAAGGAACTGGTGGCAAAGGACGCAAACAGAAAACTCATCCCGGCCAGCAATACCAGCATCAGGGTGATGAGCATCAGGGCCAACAGAACGGGGCTCCAGGCGAATCGCGGGAAATAGCTGGGGAAGGCCCACCTGACGGAGCCGATGGACAGCAGGGCGCAGCCACCCAGCATGGCGGTGGCCGTGACGATGAGCATGGCCATGCCCAGGAACTTGCCCCAGATATAATGCCGCCGGGAAATAGGCCGCGCCAACACCATGTAGATGGTGCGGCGATCCAGATCCTTGGCCAACAGGTTGATCCCCACAAACAGTACCAGGAGCAGGCCGGAAAAGGACACCGCCGACAAAGCCACATCCACCGCCACCTTACCAACATCCCTCAAAATCATGCCGCAGATGAGAAAGTTGGCGACGAACAGCAGCAGGGCCAGCAGAAAGATGCCGTACAGGGCCCGGTTGCGGATACCCTCCTTGAAGGTGATGACGGCCAGGGGCCAAAGGGGTCTCATGAAGGCAATCCTCCAAAATCATCGTCAATGGCGCGCAGGAACAGTTCCTCCAAGGTCTCGCCGTCCGGCACCACCTTGTCCAATTCGCCCACCAGTCGGAGACGGCCGCCGGCAATGATGCCGATGCGGTCGCAGAACCGTTCGATGTCGTTGAGGATATGGGAGGAGAAAAAGACCGTCTTACCCTGATGTTTGAGATCCAGGATCAGGTCCCCGACCATCTTGCGACCGACGGGATCGAGACCACTCATGGGTTCATCGAGTATCACCACGGCCGGATCGTGGATCAAGGCCAGGGCTAGCCCGGCGCGCTGCACCATGCCCTTGGAATAGGTACGCAGGGGCCGTTTACGGGCCTCCAGCAAACCGACCCGTTCCAACAACGCCGGAGTCTTGTGACGCAGATCGTCGGCGGTCATGCCGGAAGACCGGCCACCGAACCAGAGCAGTTCGTCGGCGTTAAGGTAGTCATAAAAATAGGGGTTTTCCGGCAGGTAGCCGACCTGCTGCCTTACCCGCCGGTCCGAAACGTCGCGGTCAAGAATAGTAGCCTTGCCGTCGTCGGGCCGGATGAGATTGAGCAGCACCTTGATGGAGGTCGACTTTCCGGCGCCGTTGGGGCCGAGAAAGCCGAACACCTCGCCACTCGCCACCTCAAGACGTAAACTTTGCAAGGCTTGAACCTTGCGACCTCGCAATCCTTCACGGAAACTCTTGCTGACACCCTGAATTTTAACCATTGTCAACCCTGATACTGATTCATACCGCGATTATAAGAGGTCCCAGCCATTGCCGGTAAAATCATCCGCTTCCGTCGCCGATATCTCGATGCCGGTGTCTTCCAGGGCCTGTCGCTGTATCCCTTGCCTTTGGTAAAGGCCGGTTGCAGCATTGTCGGAGCCAAAGATACGCGTACCGCCCAGATGCTTCACCATGGCACTAAAATGGTCCCCATCGGGAGCGGTATGGACCAGCAAATGGACACCAGTGCTCAAGCCAACAGGGGAAACCTGGTCAGGATTGGCTATAAAAGTGTTCCCCGAGGAGGGACCCAAGAGCACTGAACCATTGCCATGAGCAGCAACAGAAAAGACATTTTGGGAACGTCCATATTCCTGAAAATCACCGAAAAACGCGGCTTCCGCTACACATAACTGGCCTAAGTCGGCAAGAGCGGCGCCATTCTGAGCGCGGGCGGTCAAAGCTTGGTAGCGGGGGATGGCCAACGCAGCCAGAACAGCAATTGTTAGCACGACCAAAACAAGTTCGATCAGAGTAAAGCCTCCCGGCATTCCCCCGAGGCGACCCAATCCTCGCGTTTCATCAATACCCAGCGTACCAACGTTTTTCATAACCGCCCCTTGTGCTTACCCAGTTAAAAAAACGAAATGACAACCCGCCCATAGTTTTGAAACCAAGGTCGTTGCAGCAGTCCAAACCATCGACAGGGGACTATTCATAGCAAAAATTGCAATACTTTGCTACAGGCACTGAATATGGTGGTAAATTTTAATTTTGCTCCGAATAATTAAAATACAAAAAAGGCCGGCTTCCGCCGGCCTTTTTTGTATTACGCAGTATGCCTTACATCATAACCCAAGCATTTCCCTCAGGTCCATTCTCGCCTTCAAAAACATCCGTTCCAGCTTCGGCGTCAGGGCAGTCGCCGTCTGCCAATGCCGTACCAGGCTCACCAACGCTTTGATACTGAGCCGTAATATCGCCATCGATGCCGTAGTAGTTGCGGCCCTGTTGATGTTTACTGACTGCGGTAAAAGTTTCCCCTGTTGCTAAAGTGTTTGCAATAAGACCAACATTATTGCTAAGCCCAATGCGCATGGCAAAGGTGTTTCCATTAAGCCCACCTGCAATAAACGGCAGCGTGCTGTCGGCCGCGCTACCGGGGCCTACCAACAAGGCACCAGCATTATCTGCAGATGCTGCTGCCGCACCCGCTTCATCAGCTTCTTCTGCAGATTGCCCAAAGGTCTGCCAATCGCTGAAGAAAGCCGCTTGGGATTTCTGCAGATTGTTGATATCCGACAGTGCAGCAGAGTTGAACGCCCGCTGCCGATAGGCCGCAAACTGCGGGATGGCGATGGCGGCCAGGATGCCGATGATCGCGACGACGATCAACAGCTCGATGAGGGTGAAACCCTTCTCGCTCTTACGAAGCGCCTTGAACATGATGAAACTCCTTTCAAATGGTTGAGTGTTCGGAACCGTAGATTCGGCACCGGATGAATGAACGGGAAAATCGTTCCGCTTGCCCAAATTAACTTGCAGCGGCCGTGCCAAATTTTCCATAATCCAAAAATCAATAAAAAAGCTTGAATCTTCGGCCCATTAGCCAAACGGTCCGGCAAGCGCGAAGCAGTTTAACAGATAGTCCGGCCGGGGAGCAACAATGCGCGTCAATATGAGTGACGTTTTTTGGCACCAAGGCCCTACTCCTCTTCCCCCACCTCCAACCCGTACTTGGCCAAACGATAGCGAATGGAGCGGAAGGAAATGCCCAGCAGCTCGGCGGCGCGCTTGCGGATGCCGCCGGTGCGGTCGAGGGCTTTAAGGAGAATGCTTTTTTCGATATTGCCGAGGTAGTTGTCCAGATCGAGCCCCTCTTCCGGCAGATCCTGCATGGGTGCCTCCACCGGATCGGCGCCGGTCCGGATATGGCCTGGCAGGCTGTCGACGGTGATGGCCCCGTCGCCGCACAGCACCACGCAACGCTCGATGGTGTTCTCCAACTCACGGATATTGCCCGGCCAACCGTAATCGAGGAGGCGGCGCAGGACGCCATCGGCAAGGGTCAGGGACACGGTCGGACTGTATTTGCCGAGAAAATGCTCCACCAGCAGGGGGATGTCCTCGCGCCGCTCGCGCAGGGCCGGCAGGGCCAACTGGATGACGTTGAGGCGGTAGAAAAGATCCTCGCGGAACTGGCCGCAAGAAACCAGGCGGTTCAGATCCTTGTTGGTGGCCGCCACCAGGCGCACGTCCACGGGCAGGGTGCGGGTGCCGCCGACCCGGCGCAATTCCCGCTCCTGCAGCACCCGCAGCAGCTTGACCTGCATCATGGCCGGCAATTCGGCAATCTCGTCGAGAAACAGAGTTCCGCCGTCGGCCACCTCGAACAGGCCGGCCTTCTGGGCCACGGCGCCGGTGAAGGACCCCTTTTCGTGGCCGAACAGTTCGCTTTCCAGCAGGTTCTCGGGGATGGCACCACAGTTGATGGCCACAAAGGGCTGGTCCCGGCGCTCGCTGTTGAAATGGATGGCCTTGGCCACCAGTTCCTTGCCCGTGCCGCTCTCCCCGGTGACCAGGATGTTGACCCGACTGCCGGCCACCTTTTCGATGAGATCATACACCGCCTGCATGGGACGGCTCTTGCCGATGATGCTGCCGAAGGAAAAGCGCTGCTCCAGTTCACGTTTGAGCTGCCGGTTCTCCTTGCGCAATTCCATGCGTTCCAGGGCGTTCTGGACAATGAGGCGGATTTCGTCGTTCTTGAAGGGTTTGGTGATGTAGTCGTAGGCGCCCTTCTTCATGGCCTCGACGGCCTGTTCGGTATTGGAGAAGGCGGTGATCATGATGACGGCGGTGCCCGGAGCACGGGCCATGACATGCTCCAGCAGACTGAAACCATCCAGCCGGGGCATCTTGACATCGCTGATCACCAGATCGAAATGCCCGTCCCGCAGGCAGGCCACCGCCTGCGCTCCGTCCACGGCGGTTTCCACCTGATAACCGTCCCGCCGCAGCAGGATGGACAGAAACTCCCGCATGCTTTCTTCGTCGTCAACGACCAGGATGCGATGGGCTTTTTCGGGCAAGGTTTTTCCTCCGGGGTTGGAGGCAGACTGAAGACTGAAGTCCGAAGGCTGAAGGAAAAAACTCAACAGCCAAGACAAGGGCCTTTCCGCCACCAGATGTTCAATTTGTCATTGTACAGATTTTAATGGGCTTGCCAATGCCTTTATTGATTACCCTTCAGCCTTCGGACTTCAGTCTTCAGACTGCTTCACCTCAGACTGAAGACTGAAGTCCGAAGACTGAAGGTAAAAACTCGACAGCCAAGACGAGGGCCTTCCCGCCACCAGAGATTCAGATTGTCATTGTACAGATTTTAATGGTCTTGCCAATGCTTTATATGACTTTTCTTCAGTCCTCGGACTTCAGCCTTCGGACTGCTTCACGTCAGACTGAAGACTGAAGTCCGAAGACTGAAGGTAAAAACTTTACAGCCAAGGCATGGGCCTTCTCGTCACCTGTAGCTCAGCAAGCCCATTTTACATATTTTAATGGGCTTGCCAATGCCTTTAATGATTACCCTTCAGCCTTCAGCCTTCGGACTTCAGCCTGATTACAAACTTCGCGCCTCCCAGGGGACTGGTGCCCAGATCGAGCGTGCCGCCATGGGCGGTCACGATGGCGTAGACGGTGGCCAATCCCA